>Ga0209138_1000008_pt1 | contig 243477 bp, 223 predicted proteins | sample SaaInl3SG_22_DNA_FD_184645 | JGI IMG/M metagenome (GOLD analysis project Ga0209138, IMG submission 184645) | Marine microbial communities from expanding oxygen minimum zones in the Saanich Inlet - ESP_153SG_22_DNA (SPAdes) (version 2) | ecosystem: Environmental > Aquatic > Marine > Intertidal...
GGTAAGCCCATTCCTCCTTTTCTAATAATAGCCCCAAAGGGAGCACCAATAAAGAACAAGATAAGACAACTAAAGGAGAGACTGAATTTTTTGTGCCACTCCAGAACGTGCCTGGCTATTTGTTTTTCTTTCCAATGCCCCGCATCATCCATAAAGTCAAAATGCTGCCTATTGCTCCTGGCATTGCGCAAAGCATTCTCAATTACCCTAAACTTTAGATTTTTGGGAATATTGGCCAAAATCGTGGTATCCAATGTCATGTGAGGATAGGCTAGGCTGTCTATGTTTACCTTTCTATAGTGAAACTTATCCAGCGTCCTATTGGCCTGAGTGGTCATAAATACTCTTAGATCTACATCAAGAGTGTCCTTGGCCTCCAACAACTGGCCCGTATTTAACATGGAGTAGTCTCTGCGGTTTTCTTCGTTTAGGTTTCCTTGTTGAAAGTCCGAAAGGCTGAATTTGATTTGAGTTTCTGTAAAGGATGATTTTAAAAATGGACGCTTGAGCCTTTCTTTCCGTTGGTTAGTGGGCATTTCTTCATAACTATACCCATCGTACAGGTTAAAGTAGAGCCAGAGTTCATCTGGAGAAATATTCATTTCACCTTTCTTAGCAGTGATTACTTTGGTGTTGCTCTTGTCTCCAGTTCTATCGTAAATAATTACGTCCTCTAGTAAATTCTGATTTTCGCCATATTTTTTGGCTACCTTAATGGTAAAACCTGGAATCTCAGAATAGAAAACTCCTTGGCGAATATTGAGAGTGGGCTTTTGTTTACTGATATTGATCAGCAGGTTATGTCCCTTAAAGTTTGCAACAGGAATGACATAGTTGGTGAAATAAAAGGCACCAATACTTACCAAGAAGACAAACAGTATGAGCGGTCTCATGGCGCGCACTAAACTGATGCCTCCGGACTTTAAAGCCGCCAGTTCATAGTTTTCTCCCAAAGACCCAAAAGTCATGATAGAAGAGAGGAGAATAGAAATAGGAAGGGCTAGGGGGAAGACGCCGGCAGAAAAATAAAACAGGAGCTTAATAATATAAAACCACTCCACTCCGCGGCCCACCAAATCATCAATGTATTTCCAGACGAATTGCATCAATAGGAAGAGCTCCATCACAAAGAAAGTGACAATAAAGGGCTTTATAAAGGACTTAATTAAAAACCTATCTAGGAGTGTAAACACAATGATTAATCAAAGTTTGTATAATCGTCAAACTCAGTGGGGTCAAAGGTAAGGTAAGAGTCTAGGGTTTTTACATCCCAAGCCGAGGTTTTTACCGTAAAGCGTATGTCTACGTCGTTCATCCCCATCCTTTGGAAGGTATAAACCGAAAAATCATCGATGAAAATCCCTAGGGTAATCTCTCTAACCTCTTCATTTACGTTGGGTTTTAGGATTACGTATTGAACCTTGCGTTTTCCAACGGTCTCCAAACCTGCTAGCTTATAGGAATATCCCTTGTCAAAACCCTTTAGAATAGCCGATGGAGTAATAGGAGCTTCACTTTCTTGGTCAAGTTCCGTTGTAGTGATCTCCTCATCATCATGAGAGATGATATACATTTTGGTACCATCAGACAAATAGGTAAAGCCATTCATTTCTAAACGGTATTTATCTCCGGATACCGTTAGTTTTCCTTCATAACTAATGGTTTTTTTTCCATTAGATGTAGGTCTGTCCATGGCATAATCAAAAGTGATTTGCTGATTGGTGTGATTCTCTATGGCTTTTCTAGCCTTAGAAAGATATTCTTTTGCCTCTACGTGTTTTTGAGAAAAACCAGTGGTAGTGAACAATACTAATAGGGCTGTCCAAAGTACTTTCATGGTTTAATTTAAAGATTCATTCTCCAATAATCGCTCCAAAGTTACCTCATCTGGAATTAATACCTGTCGCGCTTTGGATCCTTCAAAGGGTCCAATAATTCCGGCAGCTTCCAATTGATCTACAATTCTTCCCGCACGGTTGTATCCAAGCTTTAGCTTTCGCTGAAGTAGTGAGGCTGAACCTTGCTGGTGTATCACTACAATCCTTGCGGCGTCTAAGAAAACAGCATCTCTTTCAGAAATAGCAATTCCATCTGCATTTCCGCCTCCATCTTCTCCAACGTATTCCGGCAGTTGATAGGCTTCTGGATAGGCCTGTTGGTTTCCTATAAAGTCCGTGATTTCCTCTACTTCTGGAGTATCTACAAATGCACACTGTATCCGAGTAAGGTCACTTCCTGTAGACATTAGCATATCTCCACGTCCTATGAGTTGGTCTGCACCTCCTGCATCAAGAATGGTCCTAGAATCAATTTTAGAAGTTACTCTAAAGGCAATTCGAGCAGGAAAGTTCGCTTTAATAATACCTGTAATTACGTTGACAGATGGTCTTTGTGTAGCCACTATAAGGTGTATTCCAATGGCTCTTGCTAATTGAGCCAATCGGGCAATAGGAGTTTCTACCTCCTTGCCGGCAGTCATTATTAAGTCGGCAAACTCATCAATAACCAAAACGATATAAGGCAAATACCTATGACCGTCATTGGGATTTAGCTTTCTGGCTACAAACTTGGTATTATATTCCTTGATGTTTCTACACATGGCCGTTTTGAGAAGATCATATCTATTGTCCATCTCAATACACAAAGAATTGATGGTGTTTACCACCTTGGTGGTATCGGTGATGATGGCATCCTCAGAATCCGGTAATTTGGCTAAATAATGTCTTTCTATTTTGTTAAAGAGAGTGAGTTCTACTTTTTTGGGATCTACTAAGACAAACTTGACTTGCGAAGGATGCTTCTTGTAGAGTAGGCTAGTCAAAATGGCATTGAGTCCCACCGATTTACCTTGTCCTGTAGCTCCCGCCATTAGGAGGTGGGGCATTTTGGCCAAATCAAAAACAAAGGTTTGGTTAGAAATGGTTTTTCCCATGGCAATGGGAAGCTCCATATCTGTTTTTTGGAACTTTTCTGAAGCGACTACGGTTTTCATGGAAACCGTTTTGGGGTCTGCATTGGGAACTTCAATTCCAATGGTTCCTCGACCCGGAATGGGTGCGATAATACGTATTCCCAAAGCCGATAAACTTAGAGCAATATCATCCTCTAGGTTTTTGATTTTAGAAATTCTAACTCCTGCAGAGGGTACGATTTCGTAGAGGGTTACCGTGGGGCCAATGGTTGCGGTAATTTTGTCAATACCAATATTGTAATTGCTTAGGGTTTCCTTAATTCTCTGTTTATTGGCTTCTAATTCCTCTTGATTTATGGTGATGTTGCTATTTCCATATTCTTTTAAAAGATCAATGGGAGGGAGCTTAAAGCGAGAAAGATCTAATTTGGGATCATAGTCCCCAAAATCCTTAGCTGATTTTTTGATTTCCGAAGGCTTTACCAATTCCTCTTCTTTGGCGGCTTCAACTTCAAAGGCTACATCATCCTCTTTGGAGGGTTCAGCTTCTTTTGGAGGCTCCACAGGGGAGTCCAAGTTGAGTTCTATGGTAGGCTCTTCAATAGGTTCTTCAATAGCCTCTGAGAGAGGACTAATCGTTGGCTCTTCTAAAAGAACTTCAGTTTCCGTTGGAATATGGCGTTCTGTATCTACGGGGTTTTCGAGAACTGTTGAGTTCTCTGATTCCGTATTTTCTGTAGTTGCTGTTGTGGTTTCCTCCAATGGGTTTTCTGAGGGAGCCTTAGGACTTCTTGCGAATCTCTTTGCGAATTGAACAAAGGTTTCTGGAGTCCACCTAAAGGTTAGAGTCAAATAAATTAAGGCGATGGTCGCCAAAGTAAACCCAGTGCCTAATCCTCCCAGTAGATTTGCTGCCCATAAGTAAGAGAAATGACCCAGGCCACCAGCCCATAAACCATTACCTACCGAGGTGAAGGACCCAAAGAATAAACTGATAAACAAACTTCCAAAAAGAACGTGTTTAAAAAGGGTGAAATTTTTAAATAATGGCTTACTCAAAGCAATGCCCATACCTGCATTTAGCAATAACAAACACCACAAGAACGCACTTACTCCAAACCATTTGTAAATAAAAAGGTGCCCAGCGTGTGCGCCCATTTTACCTAGCCAATTACTGGATTGGTAGGCGGGGTGAGCTATCCAATCTCCATCTTGAGCTACAATATTTGAGAAGTCAGTTTCCCAACTAAAAAAGTAGCTAACAAAACTTGTGGTTAATAGAATAGAAATACCAATCAATAATAATCCCAACGCGGTGCGCAAGGAAGGATCGGATAGGGTGCTTTTGATTTGAGCTGCTTTACTGACCTTTTGACCAGCGCTGCTCTTTTTCGTTTTTTTGGCCATATGATATGCTAACAGTTCAAAAATAAAAAAATAACAAGGGGCTTTTAGAAACCATATCATCAGTTTTCAACAACTCATGGTGTGCATTTTTTAGGTTCAATCCAAGATTTCTATAGCCTTATAATAGGCGTGGTCAGGTGGTATTTGTATTTTTGCCCATTCAAATTACATCTCATGATAGAATTTATCTCTGTAATGTCAGAACTGGGTGCTGGAACCCGAGGTTCAAGCTTGGGAGTGCAAGCTCTTAAATTAGCGTCCTACGCAACAGAAAATCCATTTTTTGAATCCTTTGATTTACATACCGTTCCTACACACAACGAGGAATTGGCTCATAATATTGACAACCCCTCGGGAAAGCGTATTAAGGGGATAGCTCAAATGTATTCCTCAATCTCTGATGTGGTTTCTAAGGTAGCGTCTAGCTCTGCCTTTCCCTTTGTGATTTCTGGCGACCACAGCAATGCAGGTGGTACTATGGCAGGGTTAAAAAAGGCTTTTCCCAACCAGAGAATGGGAGTTATTTGGGTGGACGCACATGCGGACCTTCATTCTCCTTTTACAAGTCCTTCTGGCAATGTTCATGGAATGCCCGTTGCTACCGCCTTGTCTGAGGACAATCTACAATGCAAAATAAACAGCCCACTACCAGAAACTTTAGAGGCGTGGAATGCTATGAAGGGCCATAGTCCTCGATTGTTGTCTACGGATCTTGTTTTTATTGGTGTTAGAGATACAGAGCACCCAGAAAACGAAATCATAAGGAGAAATAATATCCTCAATTTTACAGTGGATCAAGTCCGAGACCAAAGTGCCAAAAGCATCGCTCAAAAAGCCTTGGCGCATTTGTCCGATTGTGATTTTATATATGTCTCTTTTGATGTTGATTCTATGGATCCATCCGTCAGTGTAGGTACGGGAACACCTGTTCCGCATGGACTTTCGCCCGAAGAGGCAAAATCCCTACTCAATGAATTTGCTGCTTCTCCAAAGCTAGCGTGTATGGAGTTCACAGAAATCAATCCTCTTCTAGATAGGAAGGGGAATGCAATGGCAGAGACTTCTTTAGAAATTCTAAGAGAGGTGTCTGAAACACTCACCAAAAACGGAAAGTAATGATAGAAGATAAATTGCGGTCAACGGTATTTAATTATCTAAAAAAGACCTACGATTTTACACCCTCCAATCTTGAGTTTCAAGCGACGAGAAAAGAGTTCAGAGGGCAGTTTACCCTTGTGGTTTTTCCCTTGGTTAAGGGGGTTAAAAAGAGTCCGGAAGCTACAGGTCAAGAAATTGGTGAGTATGTAGTTTTGGAATGCAAAGAAGTGGCAGGATACAATGTTGTCAAGGGCTTTTTAAATATAGAAATTAGTTTAGAATACTGGTCTCAGTTGTTTGAAAAAGAGATATTTAAAGAAAACTTTGGAATCGTTCCTGTTTCGAGTTCACCTACAGAAGTTATGGTGGAGTATTCATCTCCAAATACCAATAAACCTCTTCATTTGGGACATATTAGAAACAATCTTTTGGGGTATTCCATGAGTTTGATTTTAGAGGCTGCAGGTAACGTAGTCCACAAAGTCCAAATCATTAATGACAGGGGAATACACATCTGTAAATCCATGTTGGCTTGGCAATTATTTGGAGGGGGAGAAACCCCTCAATCTTCGGGCGTAAAGGGTGATAAATTGGTAGGTAAGTACTACGTTGCTTTTGACGCTGCATATAAAGCAGAAATCGCCCAATTGGTAAACGGAGGAATGGATGCTAAAGAAGCAGAGAAAAAGGCTCCTCTTATGCTCAAAGCTCAGCAAATGCTTATTGATTGGGAGAATGGAGTCCCTGAGGTTGTTGAGCTTTGGAAGACGATGAATGCTTGGGTGTATGAAGGGTTTGATCAAACCTATAAAGCCTTGGGAGTTTCCTTTGACAAAAACTACTATGAATCAGAGACTTACATTCTTGGAAAACGCGATGTAGAAAAAGGCCTAGAGTCTGGAGTTTTTTATAAAGTTGAGGATGGATCAGTTTGGATAGACCTTACGGAAGAAGGGCTAGATAAAAAGATTGTGCTGCGATCGGACGGGACCTCTGTGTACATGACCCAGGATATTGGTACAGCCATTCAGCGCTTTGTTGACTTTTCAATTTCTGGATTAACCTACGTGGTAGGTAATGAGCAGGATTACCACTTTAAGGTTTTGTTTCTCATATTGTCTAAATTGGGATATGAGTGGGCTGACAAACTATATCACCTGAGCTACGGAATGGTGGATCTGCCCTCTGGAAAAATGAAGTCCAGAGAAGGAACGGTTGTAGACGCAGATGATTTAATGGAAGAAATGTACCATACGGCTAAATCTATTTCTGAAGAATTGGGCAAGCTGGAAGGATATTCTAAAGAGGAAAAAGACAATCTCTATAAAACCATTGGAATGGGTGCTCTTAAATACTTTATGCTTAAGGTAGATCCTAAAAAACGCATGTTGTTTAACCCTGAGGAATCCATTGATTTTAACGGAAATACAGGGCCTTTTATTCAGTATACACATGCGAGGATTCAATCTCTTGAGAGAAAGGGAGCTGAGTTCCTTACAATAGATACCTTAGGCTATATATACTCTGAAGCAGAGGGCGCTCTGATTGTCACTCTTTCAAAATTTCCTGAAATTATTCAACAAGCGGCTCAACAATACAGCCCTGCGGTGGTTGCTAGTTACACCTATGATCTTGTTAAGGACTACAATGGATTTTATCAGAATCACAGTATTTTAAATGCAGATTCTGAAATTCAAATAGCCGCAAGATTAAAGCTTTCTGTTGCCGTGAGAAGGACTATAAAAACAGGAATGAGTTTGCTGGGAATAGATTCCCCAGAGAGAATGTAAAATTGTAAATTTGACCACAAAGTAAGATACTATGTTTGATAATTTGAGTGATAGGTTAGACAAGGCCTTTCACATATTAAAGGGAAGAAATAAGATTAGCGAAATCAACATTGCTGAATCTCTAAAAGAAATTCGTCGTGCCTTATTGGATGCGGATGTTTCCTATAAAATAGCCAAGACTTTTACAGATAATGTAAAGACTAAGGCAATGGGCTCAGAGGTGTTAACCACTCTTAAGCCAGGTCAGTTGATGACCAAAATTGTTCGTGATGAAATGGCAGAATTGATGGGTGGCAGTGCTGCCGAAGTCAATGTTTCGGGCTCCCCAGCGGTAGTCTTAATCGCCGGATTACAAGGTTCGGGTAAGACGACCTTTTCAGCAAAATTCGCCAACTATTTACACAGAAAGAAAACCAAAAAGGTTTTGCTTGTAGCAGGGGATGTATATAGACCTGCGGCCATTGACCAATTAAAGGTTCTTGGGGAGCAAATCAGTGTAGAGGTCTTTAGTATAGAAGGATCCACGGATCCCGTTAAGATTGCAACCGATGGAGTTGCACATGCAAAAGCCAATGGGTTCAATGTAGTTATCGTGGATACCGCAGGTAGATTGGCCATTGATGAACAAATGATGCAGGAGATTTCTTCTGTACACAAAGCCATCACCCCATCAGAGACCTTGTTTGTAGTAGATTCTATGACGGGTCAAGATGCTGTAAATACGGCTAAGGCCTTTAATGATGTATTGGATTATGATGGGGTAGTTCTTACTAAATTAGATGGAGATACACGTGGTGGTGCGGCCTTGACCATTCGGTCCATTGTAAACAAGCCCATTAAGTTTATTGGAACCGGAGAGAAGGTAGATGCCTTGGATGTTTTCCACCCCGATAGAATGGCAGACAGAATCCTGGGAATGGGAGATGTGGTTTCTTTGGTAGAAAGAGCTCAAGAGCAATTTGACGAAGAAAACGCAAGGCAGATTCAGAAAAAAATCGCCACTAATTCCTTTGATTTCAACGACTTTATTGAACAGATTTCCCAAATTAAGAAAATGGGAAATATGAAAGATCTTATGGGTATGATTCCAGGAATGGGTAAGGCCCTTAAGAACGTGGATATAGATGATGATGCCTTTAAGCATATAGAGGCAATGATTCAATCAATGACTCAACAAGAAAGATCTCAGCCTAAGTTAATCAACGGGGGAAGACGCAAGAGGATAGCTCAAGGATCAGGAACAACTATACAGGACGTCAATAAGCTGCTCAAGCAGTTTGATGATATGTCTAAGATGATGAAAATGATGCAAGGGGGCGGAGGAAAACGCAACCTTATGGGAATGATGAAGGGGATGCGTTAAAACGTATTATCTGCGCAAAGAGGAACCGACAAAAGAAATCAAACAATTCAAACCATGGCAGGTACAATTCTAAGTGGAATTCAGACGAGTAAAGCTATAAAGTCCGAAATTAAAGAATGGGTAGATCAGATTACCTCAGAAGGTAAAAAAGCACCTCATTTAGCTGCTGTACTTGTTGGAATGGACGGAGCCAGTCGTACCTATGTTAATGCAAAGGTCAAGGATTGTGCTCAAGTAGGGTTCAAATCTACTCTGATTGAACTTCCGGAATCCATTTCAGAAGAGGACCTTTTGCAAACGGTAAGCAGGTTGAACAACCAAGAAGATTTAGATGGGTTTATTGTTCAACTGCCTCTTCCAAAGCACATTGATGATCAAAAAATAATAGAGGCCATTGATCCCTCTAAAGATGTGGATGGATTTCATCCTGCTTCGGTAGGAAAAATGCTTCTCAATCTGGATACTTTTATTCCGGCTACACCTTATGGAATTATAGAGATGCTGGATAGGTATGGAGTTGAGACTTCCGGAAAGCACTGTGTAGTTATTGGTAGGAGTCATATTGTGGGTTCTCCCGTTTCTGTTCTTATGGCGAGAAATGCAAATCCTGGAAACGCCACAGTAACCCTAACTCATAGTAGAACTCAGAATTTAACAGACATCACCAAAACGGCAGATATTTTAATTGTGGCTCTAGGTCGACCCGAATTCGTTACGGCAGATATGGTTAAGGAAGGGGTTGTCATTGTTGATGTGGGTATTACCCGAATAGATGATGCATCCAAGAAATCAGGTTTTCGCCTTTTGGGAGATGTTAAGTTCGACGAGGTTGCAGAGAAGGCTTCTTATATCACTCCTGTTCCAGGAGGTGTGGGGCCAATGACTCGTGCCATGTTGCTCAAGAATACACAAAGAGCCTACACCTTAAGGCAGTCCTAAAAACTCATCGCCCTGCTGTTGCAGTTTTTACCTGTTCCAAGTTTTCCTTAGACAAAGGCTTAACAAAATATCCTTTTACATTTGAATAGGTTTTGCTTTGGTTGATATCTCGCTCTGAGATAGAACTCGTCATTACATATACTGCAATATCACTTGTTAGATAGGGAAGCTTTGTGAATTCTTCCAAAAATCCCCATCCGTCCAAAACCGGCATATTTAAATCCAATAGGATGGCTTTGGGGGCAGACTTTGCAGACTGTTTAGCAAAAAAGTCATATGCTTCTTGACAGTTTGGAAAGGTAAGAACCTCTGCGGCTACTTCATATTTTTCTATAAAGCGCTTGGCGGTAAATTGAGAGATGTAATCATCATCTATAACTGCAATGGTGGAGAGCATGGTAATATGGGTTTTCCAATTGTTGGTTTGGACGACCAAAATTTTACGCTAAATATAGATAATCCTTAATTATAGATAATCGGCATATTTTTTTCGTTTTTTGGAAGTGTTTTTGGGATTTGAGTATTTACCTTTGAACCAATGGATACGATTTTATCAGATAAAGTGGAAAAGGGATTAGTCCTTCCTCTAATGGAGGCGTTTTATACTCTTCAAGGTGAGGGAAAACACACTGGAAAAGCGGCTTATTTTATACGAGTCGGAGGTTGTGATGTAGGTTGTCATTGGTGTGATGTAAAGGAAAGTTGGAATCCATCACTTCATCCACCCACGGCCATTGAAGACATTGTTTCTGAGGCAAAAAAATATTCAGATACCATAGTAATTACAGGGGGAGAACCCCTTATGTGGAATATGGCACCCTTGACTAACCTTTTGGTCCAAGAAGGTTTTACTATTCACCTAGAAACCTCAGGTGCCTATCCCTTAACAGGTCATTTTGATTGGGTTTGTCTTTCTCCAAAAAAGAATAAACCTCCATTGGCTTCACTGTATAGTTCTGCAGATGAACTCAAGGTTATAATTTTTAACCACAATGACTTTTTATGGGCAGAGCAACACGCTGCCTTGGTCAAAAATGCATGTGATTTGTTTATTCAACCCGAGTGGTCAAAAAGGGAAGAGATGATTCCTATTATGGTTAATTATGCTATGGACCACCCCAAGTGGAGAATAGGACTTCAAACGCATAAATACCTCCATATTCCCTAAAATATTACCACGGATCCTTTTTCCCAGTGAAAACACTGGAGAACGTACAAAAACTCTTTTTAAAAAATTAAGAGCCTCTTTGCCTTGAAACTTAAATCTAGTGGATTAGCCCTACGTAAGGAGTTGTCCTTATACGCTAAAATCATAAAATACTAATAGTTCAGAAGGAGAATGGTTCGGAACAAAATCTATTTAGTTGGGTTCTTCTTTCTTTCTACGGATGAGACCCCTTCTATGCTTTTGAGCTCATTAATGATATTTACCAAGTGTCTCCTGTCCTGAACCATTAAGGTTATGTGCCCTTCAAATACGCCTTGATCCCCACTGATGTTTAGGGAGCGTATGTTTACATTAAGATCATTAGAAATAATCTGTGTTACTTGGTTTACTAAGCCTACCGTATCCATTCCTTTGATGGTTAAGTTGGCAGTAAAGCTTGAGCGCTCGGACTGCACCCATTTGGCTTTGATGGCTCTATTGGCAAAACGCGATTGCAAAGCAATTGCATTGGGGCAATCGTACCTATGGACTTTAATACCCTCATTAGAAGTGACAAAACCGAATACATTATCCCCAGGGACAGGATTACAGCACTTTGAAAGTCTATAATCTAATGGCTCCTCATTGTTTCCAAATACCAAAATGGAGCCATCTTCTTGCTTCTTGCTTTTTTCTGGACTCGTGGGTACCTTTTTTAGACGATTCTTTAGGAAATTGACAAATCCTCCAGAATTGACCTTGGCAAAATCCTTTATTTCCTGATTGGTAATAACCCCAGAGCCCACTTTGAAGAAGAGCTCTTGTGGAGTCCTTATTTTTAGGTGAGCCATCAATTTCTGAACTAGGGAATCTGACATTTTGAGCTTGACCGTATTGAGTTTTCTTTCTAACTCATGTTTCCCTTTATCACTTATGCGTCTAGCCTCGTCCTTAAGGGATTGTTTGATTTTGGACTTTGCCTTAGCGGTAACCACATAGTTTAGCCAATCCTCCTTTGGGAATTGCTTTTGGGAGGTAAGTATCTCCACTTGGTCGCCACTCTTGAGTCTGTAGTTTAGAGGTACAAGCTTCCCATTTACCTTGGCCCCCAAGGTATGCGTGCCAATTTCGGAATGTATTTCAAATGCAAAGTCAAGAGGAGAAGAGCCCTTGGGCAAAATTTTCATATCACCTTCTGGAGTGAACAAAAAGATCTCATCAGAAAATAGATTGAGCTTAAAGCTATCAATAAAGTCAACTGCATTGGGATCTGGATTTTCTAGCATTTCTCGAATGCGGGTAATCCAGGTTTCTAACTTTTGATCACCAGAGGCGTCTTCCTTGTATTTCCAATGGGCTGCATAGCCTTTCTCTGCGAGTTCATCCATCCTTTCGGAGCGTATTTGAACCTCTACCCATTGACCTTCTGGACCCATCACCGTAGTGTGAAGAGACTCGTATCCATTGGACTTTGGCGATGAAATCCAATCCCTAAGTCTATCGGGGTTGGGCCTGTAGAAGTCGGTTACCGTGGAATAAACCTTCCAACAATCTGCTTTTTCCTTCTCTATGGGAGAATCAATAATTATTCGGATGGCAAACTTGTCAAAAACCTCATCAAAAGAAACCCCCTGATTGATCATCTTTCTCCTGATGGAGTATATAGACTTGGTTCTTTCTTTAATAGAAAAACCAAAGCCTTCCTTTTTAAGGACTTCTCTAATGCGGCTACTAAACCGTTTCAGATATTTTATTTCACTAGCTTTGGATGCCGAAATCTTTAGCGATAAATCTCTATAGACTTCGGGTTCAGTATACTTGAGGGAAAGGTCTTCTAATTCTGTTTTTATGTTGTAAAGCCCAAGTCTATGCGCTAAGGGTGCGTATATAAAAAGAGTCTCAGAAGCGATCTTTAGTTGTTTGTAGGCGGGCATGGATTCCATGGTCCGCATATTGTGCAGCCTGTCAGAAATTTTAATAAGAATAACTCTAATGTCATCACTTAAGGTGAGTAACATCTTTCTAAAATTCTCAGCCTGAACAGATACGTTTTGATCAAAGACCCCTGATATTTTGGTAAGGCCATCAATAATCCTAGCAACGTGCTCGCCAAATAGTCTTTCTATATCTTCTAAGGTGTAATCGGAATCCTCAACAACATCGTGCAATAGAGCCGCTGCAATAGATGTTGGGCCCAGACCAATTTCTTTGGCTACGATGATGGCTACCTCTATGGGATGCAGAATATAGGGTTCTCCTGATTTTCTTCTTACTCCATTATGAGCATCCAAAGACAAGTCAAAGGCTTTGCGCACCAAGGCCTTGTCCTTGGTATCTGCCTTTCCTTCCATATATCGCAATAGGCTGCGATAGCGGTTTATGATTTCTTTTTTTTCTTTTTCTGTGTCAATAACAGGGTCCATGGGGTGGCTTTGATTGCATACTAAAGTAATAAATTGGCTTTACAACAATGCAAAAAAAGCCCCTCTGTTTCCAGAAGGGCTTAATATTGAGGTAAGGTCTTAGTCCTGAGCGGGCAAGACTTTAGTTCGTACTTCTCCAAAACCAATGCGGACTCCATTTTTCTCTGAATAGGCCTTCATGGTTACGGTATCTCCATCTTCAATAAAGGTTCTTTGAGCTCCAGATTTCAAAGAAAGAGGCTTGGTGCCATTCCATGAAAGTTCAAGCATAGACCCGTAGGAATCGGGAGTGGGCCCGGAAATGGTTCCAGATGCCATTAAGTCTCCACTGTTAATATTACAACCGTTTATGGTGTGATGTGCTAATTGTTGGGCCATGCTCCAATACATGTGTTTGTAATTACTGTTGGCTATGGTAGAATCTTCGCCATTTTCCTCTGCTATTAATACCTCAAGAGAGATGTCATAATTTTGAGCTCCTGATTGGTTTAGATAGGGAAGAACTTCAGGTTCTTGTTTTGGTCCTTCTACAGCAAAGGGTTGCAAGGCGTCCATGGTTACTACCCAAGGAGACATAGAGGACGCAAAATTCTTAGCAAGGAAAGGTCCAAGAGGCACATACTCCCATTTTTGAATATCTCTTGCGGACCAATCGTTAAATACAACCATTCCAAAGATGTAATCCTTAGACTCTTCTATAGAGATGGATTCGCCAAGAGGCTTTCCGTCAGACGTAATAAAACCCATTTCTAGTTCAAAATCCAATCGTTTGGTAGGTCCAAAAACTGGTTTATCCGCGTTTGGAGGCATGGTTTGGCCCTTTGGTCTGCGAATGGGTTCTCCAGAAACAATAATGGAGGAGGAGCGCCCATGATAGCCTACAGGGATGTGCAGCCAGTTGGGTAACAAGGCATTGTTGGGATCTCTAAACATGGTCCCCACATTGGTGGCGTGCTCACGAGAAGAGTAAAAGTCTGTATAGTCTTGAATAAATACAGGAAGTAGCATTTGAACCTCCTCCACAGGGAAAAGAACTCTTTCTCTGTGTTCTGGGTGACTAGATAGGTCTTTGGTGTTCACGTCAAAAAGCTCGGCAATTCTATCCCTAACAGCCCTCCAATGAGGCTTTCCTAGGGAAATAAAATCATTTAAATTGTCCTGAAGAAAAACATCCAAAGGAAGCTCCAAATCTTCAAAATAGCCCAATTGGTGCAATGCTGATAAATCAATGGCAGTATTACCTATGCGGGTTCCAATGGTAATAATGTCATCCGCGGGGATAAATACTCCAAAGGGAATGTTTTGTATGGGGAAATCTGAACCTTCAGGTACAGTTATCCATGAAGATCTTGAAGGATCGTTGGCGTATATCATAGCAATAAGTTTGGGTTAAAATTAGAATTTATTAGTACATGAAAAAGAGAAGGATGTCAAAATATAGCTGGACCCATGATATTGTTTAATTTTCGGGCAAAAAAGAATCAAACTCTTCTACAAGAAAACCCATTTTTCCCATTTGATAATCCCTCATAGCCTCAAGAACTTCGGTTTGAGTATTCATAACAAAGGGTCCGTGTTGAGTGACTTTTTCTTCTGTGGGTTTCCCCATCATTATCAAGACTTTATTACCGGATGAACTGGAAAAACTAAAATCTCCTGGTTTTAAAACCCCAGCGGCTTTGGCATCCAATAGCCCAAATCCTAAAAATAGTATGGGATCATAAATGGAATAAACAAAACCATTCCAATCGTTAGGTAAAGTAGCCTTAAAAGTGGATTCCTCAGTAAAATCTATAACCAGAGAGGTAATGGGAAAGTCAGTAATTACCGGACCCGTAATTCCCTCATAGGTACCTGCTACTACTTGAGCAGAATATCCTTTTCCAATAAAAGCCGGTATTTCCTCTTTAGAAAAAGACTGATATGAGGGTTCATCCATCTTGTTCTTTGCTTTACTATTGATCCAAAGTTGAATGATTTCTGATTTTCCACCTTTTTTAGCCCACTCTAAAGAAGGTCTTTCTGAGTGAATGATTCCCATGCCAGAATGCAACCATTGCACACCTCCGGCGCTTACAATGGAGTTGTTGCCTCTTGAGTCTCTATGATGAGTTTCTCCTTGGAGTATAAAAGTAACAGGAGAAAACCCTCTATGAGGGTGAGGACCGACTCCTTGATCCCTTGGGTGCACCCCTTTTTTTGCCCTAGCTACGTGGTGATGAAGTAACAGAAAAGGGTCTATCTGCTGGACTTTTTGAGTTGGAAAGGGTTGATCAACGTATATTCCACCCATACCTACCAAGGCAGAGGGAAGCATAAATTTTAAGCTGCTCATGGTGTAATTTTATACAATGTTACAACATTAAAAAGGAGAGCCCAAGGCATATTTTCAAAACGAATAGTTCAATAAAATTTATCAATTTATTGAAACCAAAGACTATATTTTACACCTTTGTTACCACTATAAATTATGTAATTATGCAAAGAGATCAGGCCATTTTTGACCTCATTCAACAAGAGAATCAAAGACAAACCCACGGTTTGGAGCTTATTGCTTCAGAAAACTTTACCAGTCCTCAAGTAATGGAAGCCATGGGATCTGTATTGACCAACAAATATGCAGAAGGATATCCTGGCAAACGTTATTATGGCGGATGTCAAATAGTGGATAAGGTAGAAGACTTGGCTAGAGATAGAGCTAAAGTTCTCTTTGGAGCAGAATATGTAAACGTTCAACCGCATTCGGGTTCTCAAGCCAATGCGGCGGTCTTCTTGGCATGCTTAAACCCAGGAGATAAAATCATGGGTTTTGATTTAAGTCATGGAGGCCACTTAACTCATGGTTCGCCAGTAAACTTTTCTGGAAAAACTTATCAAACTTGTTTTTATGGGGTTTCTGAATCTACCGGCCTTATAGATTACGATACAGCGGCCGCTACGGCTCTCAAAGAGAAACCTCAGATGATTATTTGTGGGGCTTCTGCATACTCCAGAGATATTGACTATCATAAATTTAGGGAAATTGCAGATTCAGTTGACGCTCTTTTGTTAGCAGATATATCTCATCCTTCAGGCCTAATAGCTAAAGGGCTTTTGGAAGATCCAATGGATCACTGTCATATTGTAACTACCACCACTCACAAAACCCTAAGAGGACCTCGCGGTGGAATGATTATGATGGGTTCAGATTTTGAAAACCCTTGGGGTCACAAAACCTTAAAGGGCGAAATAAAAATGATGAGTCAAGTTCTTGATGGTGCTGTTTTTCCTGGAATTCAAGGAGGACCTCTAGAACATGTTATTGCTGGTAAGGCGGTTGCTTTTGAAGAAGCCCTAAGTGATTCCTTTTTTGAATACGCCATGTTGCTGCAAAAAAACGCCAATGCAATGGGTGAAGCTCTTGTGAGCCGTGGATATAATATAATATCAGGAGGAACCGACAATCACGTAATGCTTCTCGATTTAAGAAATAAAGGGATTTCTGGAAAAAAAGCCGAAAACGCTTTGGTCAAAGCAGAGATTACCGTCAATAAAAACATGGTTCCCTTTGATGATAAGTCGCCCTTTGTAACCTCTGGAATTAGAGTGGGAACTCCAGCCATTACTACCCGGGGGCTTTTGCCGGCAGACATGGATAGGGTAGTTGGTTATATAGACGAGGTGTTAATGAATGCAGAGGACGAAAAGAAACTCTTAGGAATTGGACATGAAATATCAGAATGGATGAAGGACAAACCCCTTTTTGCATGGTAATACGAACAACCCCGCTTTGGCGGGGTTTGTTATTTTTTAAATTAGCGATAGTACACGTCCATTAATCGGAATCCAAAAGTATTCACATGAAGGTAGTACACATCCCCAATCAACGCGCCGGAGTCGTATCTCCACTAATGGTTGATTATTTAGAGCAATCACAAGATCTCAGATCGTGTGTAGAGGATTGGATGACCAAAGGTGGACTGGATTCTCGACTAAAATCTAGGTGTTTTTCCGACGCTTCTAGAAAGGTTTTGGTGAAATCCTTGCGCAACCAATACCATGGGGTTACTAAGCTCTCGGAGTTAACCCAAAATAATATTGAAGCCCTTTCTGAGAGCAATACATTTACGGTGGTAACAGGCCATCAATTGTCCCTATTTACAGGCCCGTTGTACTTTTTGTATAAAATTATTACGGCTATTAACCTGGCCAAGGAACTAAATGTAAAGCACACTAACAATCAAATTGTACCAGTCTTTTGGATGGCTACTGAGGATCATGATTTTGAAGAGATTGCTTCGGTGAAAGTAAATAATCAGAAATTCACTTGGAACCGCAGTGCAGAAGGAGCAACGGGTCGTATGTCTACCGAAGGACTGCCCGAGTTATGGTCACAGATACGTTCTGTCTTGCCACCTGGTACCCGATCCGATCAATTAAACACATGGTTTTCTCAATACGCAAAGGGAGAAAATCTAACAACTGCAACACGACAATTGGTAAATGATCTATTTGGAGAGTATGGGTTGGTTATAATAGATGGAGATGATAGGGATTTAAAGTCCCTTTTTATTCCTCAAATTAAAGACGAATTATTGGTCTCCAAAACACAGCAATGTGTTGAGGAGCAATCTCATATACTCAAGAAAAAGCACAAGGTTCAGGCTTATGCACGCGAAATAAATCTCTTTTATTTAACCGCATATGGAAGACATAGAATTGAGAAATCCACAGGGGGGTATTTCCTTGTAGATAGCCCTATAAGTTTCACGCAAGAAGAATTGCTTTCTCAAGTAGATAGTCATCCCGAAAGGTTTAGTCCTAATGTAATTCTAAGACCTGTATATCAAGAGGTTGTGTTGCCTAATCTCGCCTATATTGGAGGGGGAGGGGAGCTTGCATATTGGCTACAGATTAAGTCTAATTTTGAAAGACTTCAGGTGGATTTTCCCATTCTCTGGTTGAGAAATTCTGCAGGTATATTGTCCGCTCCAGGTAACCATCACCTTTTAAGGATGAAAATCAGTTTGGAGGAGGCCTTGTCTGATTATGACCATGCCATGCGAAAATGGATAGAAGACCATTCAGAAACTCCGCTAAGCCTAGTACAAACCGAAGTTGGGTTGCAGGAGGTTTTTGAAAAACTCAAAAGAGATGTTGTAAAGACTCATCCTTCCATGCAAGATGCCATTGAGGCCGAAAAGACCCGTCAATTAAAATCTGTAAAGCGCCTAGAAAAAAAGTTGTTGCGGGCGGAGAAGAGACAACACTCTGAGGCCTTAAGTCATGTAGATAGGTTTAGAGATGAACTATTGCCTACAGGTACACCCCAAGAACGAGTAGAAAATCTAACCTTAGGCTTTTCTACCTTTGGTCATGAATTTATTTCGGGACTTGTAGATTCTCTGAATCCCTTCAGCAATGAGTTTACACTATTAATAGATACCAAAGAACAATAGATTTGGATTGGGCTTGGATAATCATACCCGCAGTAGCTTTTGGAGCCAGTCTGCTGACTTTAATTTCTGGTTTTGGATTGGGAACTCTTATGCTTCCAGTCTTTTCTATATTTTTTGACATCACAACAGCTGTAGCGATGACCGCAGTCGTTCACATACTCAACAATATTTTTAAAACGGGCCTATTGGGATCTGCTGTAGATTGGAAGATACTCGTAAGATTTGGGTTACCCGGAATATTAGGTGCCTTGGCTGGGGCTACAACGCTTACTTATGTAGCTGCCAAGGATGATGGGTTTTATGCTATGGGCAGGGAGTTTTCTGCTGTTTCTATAGTAATAGGAATTACCATGATTGTATTTGCTCTTTCGGAACTCTTTCCCAAATGGAAGAATCTTCCTCCGTCCCCCAGATGGTTGGTAGCAGGAGGTTTGATTTCTGGTTTTTTTGGCGGCCTCTCTGGACATCAGGGCGCATTGCGATCAGTGTTTTTGGCCAAGTTGCCATGGAGTCCTAAGGTGTATATAGCTACGGGGGTTGCTATTGCATTACTTGTAGATATCACAAGAATTCCCATTTATTTAACCCGGGTAGATTCTGCCCAAATGACCTCAGAATGGGGTTTGCTAGTGGTTAGTGTACTCACCGCCTTTGGAGGTGCTTATTGGGGAAAAAAGAGGATAGAAAAAGTAACAATGAACAACATCCACCTGTTGGTAGGATGGGGAATGATAGCCATTGCAATAATGGTAATATTTTCCAAATAATTATATGAAACTAAAGAATCTCATTGTAGATATACCTGATTTTCCCAAGCACGGCATTGTGTTTAAGGACATTTCTCCACTTCTAAAAAATCATTGGACCGAGACATTAATGGCTTTGGAAAAATTATTGTCTCCCACGGAGTGGGAGGATATAGAATATATTGCAGGAATAGAAGCTAGGGGTTTTATTTTGGCCTCCGGGTTGGCCGCCCGATTAAATAAAGGGATGATACCCATAAGAAAAAAGGGGAAACTACCTCCTCCGATAGAGCAATATGCCTATGAACTAGAATACGGTTCCGATGTATTGGAAATTAAACCTGGAGTTGGAAAGGTTTTATTACTAGATGATGTTTTGGCAACAGGAGGGACTTTAGAAGCAGGACTTTCTCTGTGTACTTCCGCAGGGTATCAGGTCATTGATTGTATGGTATTGATAGATTTAACTTTCCTGAATACCACCTCCTTTAATCAAAACAAAATAAAATCAGTAATCCAATACTGAATAACTAAATAATTGTAGCCTTGAAAAACACCGATATCCTCATTGTTATGGCTTTAGAAAAGGAGGGAGGCTCCCGACTGGAAGCTCTTGGTTTTTCTGTTTTGTACAGTGGACTGGGCAAGGTAAACGCAACCCATGCCCTTACTAAATATCTGAACCAAAGCAAGCCTAAGTTAATCCTAAACCTTGGGACGGCAGGCAGCTCAATATTTGCCAAGGGACAGCTTGTGGCCTGTCATCAATTTATAGAAAGAGACATGGATGTAAGGCCACTGGGTTATTCCCTTTTTGAAACTCCATTTGATACCCTGCCTACAGTGTTAGAATGTCCACCTTATTTTGACGAATTACAAAGCGGTTTATGTGGAACAGGGGATCACTTTGACACCAAACACAATGCGATTAATGGACAATTGGTAGACATGGAGGCCTATGCCTTAGCAAAAGTTGCAGCGCTAGAAGAAGTTCCCTTTGCCTGTGTTAAGTATATTTCTGATGGGGCTGATGATTCCGCAGAATCTGATTGGTACGACAGTCTTCATTCTGCTCCAGAAAAGTTCGAAACCTTGGTTGTAGAGCACTTTGTTTAGGCACCTCTTTTTTTGACTAAACTCTAATAAAAATCCCTGAGCATCATTGCTAAATGGCACGGAAAGTCATTATCTTTGCGCCATGCAAGAAATGATCCTTATCCTCGATTTTGGCTCTCAATACACCCAGTTGATTGCTAGAAGAGTACGCGAACTCAATGTGTACTGCGAAATCCATCCCTACAACAAAATCCCAAAAATAGACGATCGCATCAAAGGAGTAATCCTTTCGGGATCACCTCACTCTACATTAGAAGAGGAGGCACCGGCACCGGACTTGACAGAAATCAAGGGAAAGTTACCCTTGCTTGGAGTTTGTTATGGAGCTCAATATTTGGCTCTAAACTATGGAGGACATGTAGCTCCTTCTAAAATTAGAGAATACGGAAGGGCCAACCTAGAATTTATTGATGAGAGATCTCCCTTGTTTAGCCATGTACCTCATGGCTCGCAGGTATGGATGTCTCATGCAGATACTATAACCGAACTTCCAAAGGACTTTAGAATTATAGCTTCTACCCGTGATGTTAACGTTGCGGGTTACAAGATTGAGAACGAAGATACCTGGGGAATTCAATTTCACCCTGAGGTATATCACTCCAAAGATGGAGCTACTCTTCTTAGAAACTATGTAATAGGCCTTTGCGGATGCGCAGGTGATTGGACTCCAGCCTCATTTATTGAGGATACCATATCTGACTTAAAGGAGACTTTGGGAAATGACAAGGTGGTCCTAGGGCTTTCAGGGGGTGTAGATTCCACAGTAGCAGCCGTTCTTTTGTCCGAAGCTATTGGAGATAATTTGTACTGTATTTTTGTAAACAACGGTTTGCTAAGAAAGAATGAATTTGATTCGGTTCTTGACCAATACAAAGGGATGGGTCTCAACGTAAAAGGGGTTAACTCAGAAGATCAATTCCTTTCGGAATTAGCAGGAGTAAGCGATCCAGAAAAGAAAAGAAAAGTAATTGGCCGCGTCTTTATTGAAGTTTTTGATGAAGAATCCAATGCGCTAGAGGATGTTAAATGGTTGGCACAAGGAACTATTTACCCAGATATTATAGAATCGGTTTCTGTAAAGGGACCCTCGGCAACTATTAAATCTCACCACAATGTGGGAGGGCTGCCAGACTTTATGAAACTAAAAGTGGTAGAACCCTTAAAGTCTTTGTTTAAAGACGAAGTAAGGAGAGTGGGAAGAGCCTTGGGCATAGATGAAGAGCTCTTAGGGCGTCATCCTTTCCCCGGTCCCGGTCTTGCCATTAGAATACTTTCTGATATAACCCCAGAAAAGGTGGCCATCCTTCAAGAAGTAGACCACATCTTTATCCAAGGCCTTAAAGATGACAAGCTTTATGATCAGGTTTGGCAAGCGGGAGCCATGTTGCTACCGGTTCAGTCTGTGGGTGTAATGGGAGATGAGAGAACTTACGAAAATGTTGTAGCTTTAAGGGCCGTTGAATCAACCGATGGAATGACTGCAGATTGGGTTCACTTACCGTATGATTTTATGGCAAAGATTTCGAATCAAATCATCAACCGCGTCAAAGGTGTAAACCGAGTGGTATATGATATAAGTTCAAAACCACCAGCAACTATTGAATGGGAATAAAATTGAATAAAACCACAGGGATAAGCTTGATTCTATCATGTTTATCCTTTTTTGTTTCTGCACAAAGCCAACAGCATGTTGTAGAAAAGGGAGAAACACTATACGGTATTTCTAAAACGTATAATATCGCAGTAGAGGCCTTGATTGAGGCAAATCCATTTTTAGAAAACAGAGGCCTACAGGAAGAGGATTTACTGAACCTTCCCTATGTAATAGAAACCGCAGAACCCATAGATTCTTCACGGGTTTTGCACGAAGTGCTGGCCGGAGAAACGCTGTATGGCATTTCCCAGAAATACGGTGTGGACCTAAAGGATCTTATTTCAGAAAATTTGGAAGTAGAGACGGGGCTTCAAATAGGGCAGATTTTAGAGATCCCCAAAGGGACAATGCCTACAAAAGAAAAACCCTTGAACCCCATTGAGGGATATACCTTTAGAAAGGTTCTGCCGGGAGAAACTATTTATGGGTTATCTGTAGAATATAAAATTTCTCAAGAAGATTTATTGATAGCAAATCCTCAAATACAAGGTCAAGTCCTTAGGGTAGGCGAGTTGGTGCAAGTTCCCATGACTCCAGATGAATTAGAATCCTTAGAAGAAAATGTGGAAGTGGCCCAAGTTCAATGGCAGGAAGAGAGAGAAGAACAAAGAGAACAACTAGAGGAAAGAGAGGAGAAGGAAGAAGAAGCCCAAGGGGGAACGGATACCATTGCAGTAGACATGCTTCCTAAAAACCCTAAACTTCAAGTATACCAAATTCAAGAAGGGGATTCTCTTGACTTAATTGCTCAGAAATTTAATGTTTCTAGCTATTGGATAGAAAAGTACAACCCCGATGTAATTGATGGACTAACGGCCGGAAATTACATTGTAATCCCCATGAAACAAACCAGGCAAATCACCTTGGTAAATAGAGACTCAGATTCCATAAAAACTTATACTACAACAGTTCCCTTAAAAATAGCCCTTGTACTTCCGTTTGATTTAGGGAGGTTAGACTCCTTGCGTCAATCTAGAATTCCACTATCAGAAAGAGATCAAATGGCCTTTGAGTTTTTTGCAGGATTTAAAGTAGCCATAGACTCATTAAGCCACCAAGGACGTTCATTACGCATTGCTCTTTATGATAGCCGCAAGGATATAGAATATGTAAAAGACGTATTGGCAGATAAGATTGCCGGAGCGGGGACCGACTTGGTTATAGGCCCATTGTATTCTACAAATGCAGAAGTTTTAGCCTCTGCTTTGGCTAAGGACTCTATTCCTGTGGTTTCTCCTCTTTCTAAGAAAATTGACCTTCAAGGAAAGTCTAACCTTTACAATTGCATACCATCTAAGGAGTCAGAAATAGATCAAATAGCCCTATTTCTCAATAAAACTCAGGGGGATGAGCAGTTGATTTTAGTCCATATTAAAAACGAAGAAAATGTCCGTAAGGTCGAAAAACTTAAATCCTTACTCATTCCACAAGTTCATCCCATTAAGGAAGTGTGGTTGAGTGAAGAGTTACCCAATTCGGGCTATTTTAATCGTTTTCCTACTAAAGGAACCGAAAATGTGTTTGTTACCCTAGACAATAGTCAAGCCCTATTGGCTACCTTGATAGGACAGCTTCACAACCTACCCAATGACACGGTTAAACTAGTAGCAGGTTCCACATTGCGTTCCATGGAAACGGTAGACTATGGTTATTTAAACGGCCTTTCCTTTGTTTGTGCAGAACCTTACTGGGTTGATTATCGTTTAAAGGCTAACCAAAGGGTTATAGAGAAGTATAGAATTGAAACTAATTCTGAACCCACTAAATTTTCCTTTTCTGGATTTGACGTAGCGTGGTATTTTGTAAAGACCTTTTCTGACGCGCCATTAAATTTAGTTCCACACAAAGGAGTTGCTTTTGATTTTTCTTTCCCAGAAGAAGGGTCTCATCAAAATACGGGCATGCATCTTTTGCAGTTGAAGGATTACGAGTTTTACAAACGCTAGAAACACTATGAGTACTACATCTACACTGGTATATCTTGGAGAACTCAGGTTACAAAACACTCACACTAAATCCGGTGTGTCCATAGAGACCGTAGCCCCCGTTGACAACCACGGTAAGGGAGATACTTTTTCTCCAACAGATTTGTTGGCGACCTCCTTGGCTTCCTGTATCCTCACCATAATAGGAATTAAAGCCAACTCAATGGATTTGCCGTTGAGGGATGCTAAAGCAACGGTAGTAAAGGTAATGGGCTCGTCCCCACGGAGAGTGTCTGAAGTAATCATAGACATTTTATTGCCCTCAGAGGTTGAGGGTAACGACCAAAAAATATTGGAGGCCGCAGGTAGGGCTTGTCCCGTAGCAAAGAGTCTTCACCCAGACCTAATTCAAAATATCACCTTTAATTGGAATTTATAATATGAACGTAAGAGATTTAGAACCCAATGCCATGTGGAACCATTTCGCGGATTTAAACGCGGTTCCTCGCCCTTCTAAAAAAGAAGAAAGAGTTATTCAGTTTATGGTTGACTTTGGCAAGTCCCTAGGGCTTCCCGTTAAGGTAGATCCTACAGGAAACATACTGATCACCAAACCGGCTACTGCAGGAATGGAAAATAGACAAACGGTTGTGCTGCAGTCTCATGTAGACATGGTACACCAAAAGAATAATGATACTCAGTTTGATTTCTTTACCCAAGGAATAGAGATGTATGTAGAAGACGATTGGGTAAAAGCCAATGGAACTACATTGGGTGCAGATAATGGTATTGGTGTTGCCTCCATTATGACTATCTTAAGTAGCAAGGATATTCCCCATCCTCCCTTGGAGGCTTTCTTTACGGTAGATGAAGAGACGGGGATGACAGGTGCTTTTGGTTTAGAGCCCAATGTGTTAACAGGTTCTATTCTATTAAACTTAGACACAGAAGATGATGATGAGCTAACCATTGGTTGTGCCGGTGGAGTTGATGTCACCGCAAATCGCAAACTAGAGGTAGAAGGTGCTGCAGGTCGCAGTGGCTTTTCTTTAGTAGTTAAGGGCTTGTCTGGAGGTCATTCTGGAATGGATATTCACAAAGGACTTGGCAATGCAAATAAAATAATGAACCGTATTTTGCTTGGAGCCGAAGCGCTTGGAGCTCGTGTTTCTGCCATTGACGGCGGAAGTCTACGCAATGCTATTCCAAGAGAATCCTCTGCGATTATTGGCTTGGAAGACTCTGCGGTAGGTGATCTTAAGAATTACCTAAAAGACTTTTCTGAAGTTTTACGATCCGAATATAAGACCACAGATCCTGATTTAGAAATTGTTTTGGAGCCATCTGATGCTCCTTCTCAAGTTTTAACAGCAGATTGTCAGTCCAATATGCTTAAAGCAATTGCAGGGGTACCCAATGGTATTTACAGAATGAGTCCAGATATTGCTGATTTGGTTCAAACCAGTTCTAATATGGCTCGTATTATTGTAGATGGTGATTTCTTTCAGGCGCAATGTCTTACTCGTTCAGCGGTAGATTCAGAAAAATTAGACATGGCTCATTCCATTGGAATGGTATTTTCTCTAATGGGTTGTGAGTACACTTTAACCGGGTCGTATCCAGGATGGTCACCCGACCCTAATGCCTCTATTGTAAGTACTATGACAGAGAAATATAAATCTCTCTTTGGTGATGAACCCAAGGTACTTGCATGTCATGCAGGACTGGAATGTGGAATCCTAGGTACTCATTATCCAGAAATGGAAATGATTTCTTTTGGACCAAATATTAGAGGAGCACATTCTCCAGATGAGAAAGTTCAGATCAGTTCCGTTAATAAGTACTGGAAGCTATTCTTACAAACATTAGCAGAGACTCCTGCTATCTAAATACAGATCAATACTGAAATGCCGAACAGAAACGTTCGGCATTTGTATTTAAAAGTAGAGTGGAGGTAATTCACAGAATGTATAGAATACGGTTTTTGTAAATTGTCACCTTTAGGAGTAGAATCCTTCTTAACTTTAAAATTGTGGGTTTGGTAAAAACCAATTTCGAGCAAAAGCGTTAAGCATTTACATATGAAAAACGTCCTGACTTTTACACTTATCCTTTTTACCTCTTTTATTATGGCTCAATCCATAGAAGTTGGCGATTCCTTGCCTGCATTCAGCCTGCTGGATCAAAATGGAAAAATGTTTTCTTCTAAAGATTATTTGGGTGAAAAAAATCTGGTGATATACTTTTATCCAAAGGATGATACTCCAGGCTGTACAAAGGAAGCTTGTTCTTTTAGAGATTCCTTTGAAGATTTTTCTGAAGAAGGGGCCATGGTAATAGGGATTTCTACCGATGATATAGAAAGCCACAAGGCCTTTGAGCAGAAATACAACCTTCCTTTTACCCTTTTGGCGGATACAGAAAAAGTGGTTAGAGATCAGTTTGGGGTTCCTACATCTCTATTTGGATTGCTTCAGGGCAGGGTAACCTACATATTTGATAAAAATGGAGTTTGTGTGCACGTATACGATTCTCACTTAAAGCCCAGTAACCACATTAATGAAAGTTTAGAGGCTCTTAAACAATTGTCTAAATGATTTATGCTCTCATCATCTTGGCTACCTTTTTTGCCATGGAGTGGGTAGCCTGGGCCACTCATAAATATGTTATGCATGGTTTTCTGTGGTATTTACATGAAGATCACCATGTAAAGACCCCCGGGCCTCTAGAAAAAAATGATGCCTTCTTTTTGATTTTCGCCATTCCTAGTTGGCTGTGTATTATGTTGGGTATGATGTATGGAAATCCATATTCCGTTAGTATTGGAGCTGGAATTGCAGTGTACGGATTCGCGTATTTCTTGGTACATGAAATATTTATTCATCAAAGGTTTAAATGGTTCAGAAACTCCAACAATAGTTATTTAAGAGCGGTTAGGTTTGCCCATAAAATGCATCACAAACACTTGGGAAAGGAACATGGTGAATCTTTTGGAATGTTGCTGTTTCCCTACAAATATTGGAAAAGAGAATTATCCCAAAAGCAATGAGTACTCAATCTTTGTATTTATGGCTAGATATCCTCACTTTAATGGTGCCGCTTTCTCGGTCTTTTGAATCTAAGATTGAATATTCCAGAAGTTTTGCGGGACTCTTCGCGGGAATCGCCATAGTGGGACTTCCCTTTATACTTTGGGACATTTGGTTTACCTATATGGAGGTGTGGGGCTTTGATCCTAATTACTTGGTCGGAATAAATCTTATTAACTTGCCTATAGAAGAGGTCTTGTTTTTTGTAGTCGTCCCTTTTTCTTGTGTCTTTATTTACCGAGTCCTCAATTATTTTATTCCGGCAGTCAAGACCAACAGAAATTGGGCTTATGTTGCCCCTTTTGTTTTTTGGTTTTCTTTGGTAATTGCCCTTACTCAGACGGATAAACTCTATACCCTTATGACCTTTGGTCTCTTAAGCCTCTTGCTAGGCTATCACTTATATATTGCCAAAACGGAGTGGTTGGGTTTGTTTTTTAGGGCCTATGCCGTCATCCTAGTCCCTTTTTGTCTGGTAAATGGGCTTCTTACGGGTTTTGGGTTAGAAAGCCCCATCGTGTACTACAATGATGCAGAAAATCTTGGTATACGTTTGATCACCATTCCCGTAGAAGACACATTTTATGGAATGTTGTTAATCTTGGGTGTAATCAGTATTTACGAAAGGTGGTTTCAGAAAAACAAGGGACAATATTCCTACGAATAATGATTCTTTTAACCATAAAAAAAGCCACTCTCAATGAGTGGCTTTTTTTTGTAAAAACATTAGAGTTCTTTATTGTTCCATTTTGACTGCAGGATAAACCACTTTGGTCAACCATTTAGAGGTATCGGGTTCTGCCCCTGGGTCTGTGATGTAGATTTCCATAGGAGATCCATTGTATTGGTATCCGTTTAATTCAATAAACTCGGCAATATCTTCATGTGCATTTCCGGTTTTGTCATATGCTCCATAGTGATCAATGAAAATAGCGGTTCCTTCATAAGACTGCCCTTTGACAACCGTACCGTCTCCTGGTAGATCGGTTACTACGGGCATTGCTACTTCCATGATGTAATGGTCCTCTTCAGGCTCCCAGGTATGGTAGATAGCAAAAGGAGGTCCAGAAATGGCTCCAACAGCCTTGTCAGGTCCACCTAAGTACTCAAATATTTGAGCATATCCATTGGCAAAAACTTCAGACCCCATTTCGGTAATCTTCCCTTCTACAGTTACACCTAAGTACTGTCTGCCTTCAAACATCATAGCGTCCATGGTAAAGAACTCAGAGTCTCCAGCTTCTGCCATTTCTCTAATATTCTCTAAGCCTGCCTCAAAGTCAGCGCCTACAACAGCGTCCATAGAAGCTGCCATGGATCTTAAGAGGAAAGGCATTTTTCCTTTAAGGCCCCAGGTTAAATAAGTCCCACCATCTCTTTCTTCAAAGGTCCAGTAACCATCTGAGTTGCCCATGCCATCAAATTCAATTTTGGTGGTCATAGAAACTCCTGGGTTTGCGGACATAATAGTTAATTTACCCGCTCCCGATACTTCGCTGGTCCACGAGTACCAAGCGCCTTCTCCTATGGTTGATTCTCCAAATTCTGTAGACATGGTAGAGTCATTCAAATACCACACAGACCATTCTGGCCATGTTTGAAGGTCAGATACAATGTCATACACTGCTATGGGGTTAGAAGAGATTTGTACAGATCGGGAAACATCGTATTTTCCGTCTAGAGTAGCCATATAGGCAGAGTATCCTAAGGCAAAAACTGCGATAATAATACCCAAGATTTTTAAAAACTTCATAGTGTTATGATTTTTAGACGAGTTAAAGGTAGGATTTTGAAATAATAAATTGATATTTTTAGCACAATGTTAAAATCAAATACATGATTAAAAAGTTAACTGCCTCTGTGGCAATGGCCAGTTTGTTGGTGGCCTGTAATCAAAATCCAAAAGATTCTAATACAGAACACATGGACAAAAAAGAAGATTTTTCTTGGCAAACGGAGCAGTTTGCAGACATACGTATTTTGAGATATCAAATTCCAGGATGGGAGAAGCTCTCTACGGAACAGAAAATTTATGCATACCACCTTACTCAAGCTGGTTTGGCTGGTAGAGACATTATATACGATCAAAACTATAGGCATAACCTAGAAATAAGAAAGGCTTTGGAAGCTATAGTGGAAGCTAATCCAGAAGGCAGGAAAGAAGAACAGTGGGAGTCCTTTATGGTTTACGTCAAAAGAGTATGGTTTTCTAATGGCATTCACCATCATTACTCTAACCTAAAATTCACTCCTGATTTTTCGGTAGAATACTTTGATCAAATTTCTGCTACCTCAGGCGTAGAATTAAGCGCAGAGGCTAAAAAGGCCTTGTTTGATGCTTCCTTTGATGCTAAAAAGGTTAATAAGTCGGGAGACGCAGATATCGTTGCAGCTTCTGCAGTCAATTTTTACGGATCGGACATCACTCAGCAGGAAGTAGAGGATTATTACCGTAAAATGTCTTCTCCGGATCCAACAAAACCTCTCTCTATTGGATTGAATTCTTCCTTAGAACGCAATGAATCAGGTGAATTGGTGGAAGTGGTTTGGTCAGCAGACGGAAAATATGGCGAGCAAATAAGAGATATTATAGGTCATTTATCGGCTGCTGTGGATCACGCAGAAAATGAGGCTCAAGCCAAGGCTCTAAGAATTCTTATCGAGTATTATCAAACAGGTGATCTTCAGAAATGGGATGATTACAACGTGGCCTGGGTAGAATCCACAGGTGGTGATGTTGATTATATCAATGGCTTTATTGAAGTATACAATGATCCTATGGGTAGAAAAGCCTCTTACGAGACTATTGTTCAGGTCAGAGACTTAGAAGCTTCTGAACAATTGGCTACTGTTTCTGAAAATGTTCAATGGTTCGAGGATCACTCCAGTATTATGGATGAGCATAAGAAGCCCAATGTAAAGGGAGTTACGTATAGAATTATTAATGCCGTTGGAGAGGCGGGAGACGCTTCGCCATCTACACCTATTGGTGTAAACCTTCCCAACGCCAATTGGATACGTGAGGAGCATGGTTCTAAATCCATCTCTTTGGGCAATATAGAACACGCATATGAAAAAGCGGCAGGAAAAGGCATGTTGGCAGAATTTGCTTTTTCTTCTCAGGAAAGAGAAATTGCAGAAAAATATGGAGATTTAGGGGGCCGTCTTCACACCGCCTTGCACGAAGTGGTAGGACACGCTTCGGGTAGACTTAATGAAGGTATTGGACAACCCGCGGAGACTCTTAAGAATTATGCTTCTACGCTAGAGGAGGCAAGAGCAGATCTTGTGGCCTTGTACTTTTTGCCCAACCAGAAGTTAATTGACCTTGGTTTGATGGAAGATTTTGGCCCAGCAAGGGCAGAATACGATGGATATATCCGCAACGGTATGATGTTGCAATTGAGAAGACTAAACCCAGGAGAAGAAATAGAAGAAGACCATATGAGAAACCGTCAGTTGGTTGCCAGTTGGGCTTTTGAGCGGGGAGCCTCCGAAAATGTTATTGAGAAAAAAATAGTAGAAGGAAAATCCTACTTTGTGGTTAATGACTACGATAAGCTCCAAGTAATTTTTGGAGAACTTCTAAGAGAGATTCAAAGAATTAAATCGGAAGGAGACTTTGAGGCAGGAAAATCTCTTGTAGAAAATTATGGAGTAAAGGTAGATGAGGCACTTCATAAGGAAGTTTTAGACAGAAGCTCTAAGTTAAACATTGCTCCATATTCTGGCTTTATTAATCCTGTATTAGTTCCGGTTACTGAAAATGGAAATATTATTGATGTGAATGTTGAGTATCCTTCGGACTTTACCCAGCAGCATTTAATGTATGGCAAGAAGTACAGTCACTAAGCTATAACAAACAGTATAACTCCAAAAAAGCTCCTCCTAATGGAGGGGCTTTTTTTATTTTATTCAAACGCTTATTTTTTACTTGTAAGTATTCTTACTTGTAAAAAATGGAGCATACGACAGGGGGTATTCTTGATTTGTTCTTTGATTACAAAAGGTTGATTTTGCTCATCAGACCCCTTCTATTGGCTCTAGATACAGGAATTACCTTGTCTCTAATTACTAGGGTTCCTTCTTCTATATCTACAATCTGGGTGAGATTTACAATGTAAGAACGGTGTACCCTATAAAATAAGTTTTCTGGAAGCTTTGCCGCCATGGCCTTAATAGTTCCATGAATAACATGAGACTTTACGGGAGTAACTATTTTAACATAATCACCTACATTTTCTATGTATAGTATTTTATCAAAAGAAAGGCGTACAAACTTGCCCGATACCTTGATAAACACCTCATTTATAGATTCCGCAGCTACAGCTGTAGACTCTTTAGATAGGGTAGGGGTCGCGTTCTTTAGAGCTTTGGTGACTGCAACTTCAAGAGAGCTATACGAGATAGGTTTTTTTAAGAAATGGGTTACATCGTGTTGATAGGCATCAAAGGCATACTCCTTTTTTGCGGTGGTAAAGATTACCTGAGGTAGTATCGGGGATTTTTCTAAAAACTCCAATCCTGTGAGTACAGGCATTTCTATATCCAAGAAAATAAGATCTACCTCACTATCCTTAAGGAATTCTATTGCATCCAAACCATTAGAAAACACCTTTAGCAACTCCACACTATCGTGCTTTTTACAATGGTTTTCTAGGTTTTTTTGAGCAATGATCTCATCCTCAATAATTATACATTTAAGATTCATTGCTTAGGGTAGTATTTAGTCTAGAGTAATCACCTTGGACCGTTTTAACTGAAAAGTCAACGGCTTCCTCTAATTGGGCCAAGATGTTCTTGAGTTCTGCAGGGTCTTCGGATCCTTTGACGGTTACCTCAAAGTCCTTAAGTAGGTTCTCGTACTTAGGAAAGCCAACCATAATAAAAGTGGGCCTTATCTTGTGAGCAATCTTTCCAGCCTCCTCCCAATTTCCGTTGTCAGTTAGCAATCTAATATTTTCCATTTCCTTAGTTGTCTCCTCTAAGAAAAGGTTAAATATGGTGCGTATGTGATCCAAATCATCTCCTAAGTAGGTGGTAATGGTTTCGCTGTCAAGATCTGGACTGAAAGTAAACCCTGTAATCATGTAGTAAATGTATATTTTTGGAGTCAAAAATGGTATTAGTGGTCTGTTTTTCTTGATGGCCCAAAGTAAGAAAAGGATTGATACTCTGTCAATAAAATAAAAAAACAAACCAAAAAAAGAACAATAATATCTATTCATCGAAACTGTAGAAGAGCAGAAAATAACTAAACTACTTTAGCCCATGGAACCTAAGAGGCTTTGCCAATTGGGTTTCATAGTTGGGTAACTTCAATTTAGGGTTGGTAAAGAGCCGGATCTAGTATCTGGCTCTTTTTTTTTGTAAAATTGTTACAGAATTTCAAAATAATCATAAACCTAATGGACTATTTCTATTCGGCTCATCTAGTTGCTTTCGCAGCCCTTACCTTTTTAGAAATTGTCCTAGGTATTGATAATATTATCTTCATCTCCTTATTGACCAATAAGTTGCCGGAGTCCATCAGGAAGAAGGCGCGTACTGCTGGTATTTCATTGGCATTGATTTTACGCATAGCCATGTTGTTTGGAATAAATTGGATTATTTCGCTCTCAAAGCCTTTGTTTGTGATTAGTGAGCACCCAGTAACCGGTCGGGATTTAATACTCCTGCTAGGAGGGTTGTTTCTGATCGCCAAAAGCACGCGAGAAATTCATCACAAAAGTTCAAAAGAACCTACCCCTGAACCTTCTACCACCCAAAAAATATCAAAATCCTTTGTCTCTATCATTGTTCAAATTTCACTTTTGGATATAGTTTTCTCCTTTGATTCTATTCTTACCGCCATTGGAATGACGGATGAATTACCCATTATGATTGCTGCCATTGTAGTTTCCTTGATCATTATGCTCATTTTCTCTGGAAGAATAGCATCTTTTATCGAAAAGCACGTGTCCCTTCAAATCTTGGCACTTTCTTTCCTAATTCTTATTGGTTTTGTCTTGGTCGCTGAATCAGCCCATGTAGTAATCCCAAAGGGGTATATTTACGTTGCCGTAGCGTTTTCTTTGACGGTAGAGCTCATCAATACCCGAATTAGAAAGAAATCGGTTAAATAATTCTAGAGGCAGGGCTACGGAACTTTATGGACAAGCCTTAGGTAGTCCTTGAGTACACTTTCTAATTTGCTCTTTTGCGAAGGCGTTAGCGGTTTTTGATGGATAGTGATTTCTTGTGAATTACTTAAGGCGTTAAAAACTACAAAGGACATTTTCTGATGATATTCTCTGGAGTTCATGGGGTCAAAGGGATGGGAAATTCCATCGATTCCTAAATCAATGACTTCTTGGTCTTCTGAGGTAATCCACAATATGCTAGCTTCGTCAGTTCTCCACTGAAGATTAATCATTAATAATAGGGGCATATCTTCCCAGTCTTTGGGATAAAAAAGGGTGGATCCCCAGAGGGTATTTTCTTGAAAAGTGTAATGGGGTGAACGGGTATTTTTAAAGAGTATTTCGTCACTCTCCCTAACATTGAATTGAGTTTGATGAGGAAGTCTCACCACATTTCCTTCTGGAATCAAAAGAGCACACAACAATAACACCATAGGTATGCCCATAAAAGCAAGAATTAGCTTATGTTTATTCTTGAAATGGGTTAGGCTTTGTAGGTGTTTTTTAATTTTCACACTACCTAAAACAATTTGGGATTATAGAATGTTCGAAACTTGAGTTGTATACCTAGAAAACCATAGGATTGTAAACGCTGACAAAAAGAATCCAAGAATCCAAGAAACCATAGAATCAATAAAACTTGAAAAAAGCCATTGTCATAGGAGCTGGAATAGGAGGAATTGCCATTGCTACCCGATTAGCACTTAAAGGGTTTTCTGTGGACGTATTTGAAGCTTCCGGAAAAGTAGGTGGTAAGATGGATGAGTTTTCTATGGGTGATTATCGATTTGATTGGGGTCCCAGTTTGTTTACCCTTCCTCAACTGGTTACTGAAATATTTAAAGAGGCAGGTGTAAACATCCAAGAGTACTTTGATTTTCTCAAAAAGGACGTAACGTGTAATTACTTTTGGTCAGATGGCACTCGGCTTTCGGCGTACAGCCAAACAGACCTTTTTGCCAAAGAGGTAGAAAAAGTACTTGAGGTTCCGGCATCTATTGTAGAAGATTACCTGGGGGAAAGCGAAAAGCTCTATGCGGCAACTTCTCCTTTGTTTCTGGAAAAATCCCTTCACAAGCTAGCGACCTACCTAAACCACGAAGTGCTAGAATCCGTAAAAGTTCTCAGTAAGTTAAAGATGTTTTCTTCCCTTCACGAGGTGAATAGTAATAAATTAAAGCACCCCAAACTGATTCAATTATTTGATAGATATGCAACTTATAACGGCTCAAGTCCCTACCTAACTCCAGCTACTATGAGAGTGATTCCTCATTTGGAATTTTCTTTGGGAACCTATTTGCCCAAACAGGGAATGTCTCAAATTCCAAAGAGTCTGCACAAACTTTCTGTAGAAAGGGGAGTTTCTTACCACCTCAATTCTCCAATAAAGAGAATTGTGGTAGAGAAAGGAGAGGTTGCGGGGGTAGAATGCAACGGTGAGATTCATAAGGCGGATATTGTTATTTCTAATTCAGATATAGTTCCAACCTACCGCAAGCTTTTAAAAAATCAAAAGGCTCCAGAAAAAATCCTATCTCAACCAAGGTCTAGCTCTGCATTAATATTCTATTGGGGAATCAATAAAACATTTCCTGAATTGGATCTGCACAACATCTTTTTTTCTGATGATTATAAAAAGGAGTTTGAAGATATTTTTACTCATTCCACAGTAGGCGAGGACCCTACCATTTATGTGAATATTACCTCAAAGGAGATACCCGGTGACGCTCCCTCGCAATCGGAAAATTGGTTTGTAATGATCAATGTTCCCGGCAATACAGGTCAGGATTGGCAGGCGATTTCTAAAAAATTGAGGAGGGTTGTAGTGTCTAGGCTCTCCCGTGAATTATCCGTTGATTTAGACTCTCATATAGAGGAAGAATTGGTCGTAACCCCGGTAGAAATAGAAACCAAAACAGGATCCTTTCAAGGATCTCTTTACGGGGCGTCTTCCAACAATACAATGGCGGCCTTTTTGCGTCATCCCAACTTTAGTCAAAAAATAAAAAACTTATATTTTGTAGGCGGTTCTGTACATCCAGGTGGGGGAGTACCCCTGTGCTTACTCTCTGCAAAAATCACGTCTCAACTCATCGGTCCTTTGCAACGGTAGAATATGAATAAGAGAACAGGTATACTCATTTTGGTGGTCATTCACTTGGTAGGGGTTTGTGCGATGTATACGCCCTACCAGTCATTTTTTGTAACTCTTTCTCCATACAACCTATTACTCACAGCCTTTGTGCTTTTCTATAAAAGACTTAAAACCCATGACCTGATTCCATTGGGGATTGTTTTTGTTTCCGGGCTAGGAGTAGAAATGCTAGGTGTTAATACCGGCTTTCCCTTTGGAGAGTATGTGTACTCTAAAATTTTTGGACCCCAGATATTTAATACGCCTCTTCTAATTGGTCTTTTATGGACCATTCTAATGTATTCATTTGATCGTGTTCTGAGACATAGAATATCTAAACCGTGGGTTTTAGCCTTGTCCGTTGGGATGGGAATGACCCTTTTGGACTTTTTTATTGAACCGGTTGCCATTTCACTAAACTTTTGGTCTTGGGAAAAGGGATTTCCTCCTACAGAAAATTACCTATCATGGTTTATAGTGAGTGTGCTTTTGTCTTTTGTGTTGACGGCTTTTAGGGCCAAATCCTCAGAGGTTGATTCTTTGCCCAACCCATTAGCTATCTGGGTATTGTGGATGCAATTTGGATTTTTTATTGCTCTTCAAGGGCTTTAGGAACAAGGCGTACTCCCAACAAAAAGGGCAAGGAATTAATCCTTGCCCCATTGCCATTTTTGCGTTTTGAGTAGCGCTTTATATGTTTAATTTATTGTTCCCATTCTTCTTCAAAGGTTCTTTCAAAGGCTTCTGTGGACTTTTCTAGGGCCTCAACTTTACGTTCCAGATCAGCTGCAGCAGATTCTAGATTGTCTTCGAGGTCATCCCAATGATCCTCTCTAGCATTATTAACTATTGATTCTCCACATTCTACACAAACCAATCCGTTGTCTGTCATGAGCCAAAACAGCTCGACCATTTCTGGGTCCAAAGTATTGTGAACGTTTTTGATATCGTAAATAATCTCTATCATAGACTCATCCAAGTAAACTTCATATCCAACGGGAAGATAAAGATTGGTCTGAATGCTTTGTAGTCTGTATTTCTGATCTACTGGTATTTCAAAAAATCCATCATAAAGCAACATAGAATCTTGTATCTCAACGATGTACTCAAGTCCTTTAGCGCGTTCTCTGGCTTCTAATCGGTTCTCCCCATGTGCTTTATAGGCAATGGTTATATAGGGTTTTTCTCCGTCTGTTTTAAAGACTCTAAACTCTACGTTATCCGAATACATAATATCTTCCTCTATTAAAAAAGGGGAATTGCGCAAATCATGCACCACGTATTATGCAAAACAAAATACTGTAATAATTTTTTTGTATGGGTAGAAGAGAGGTTACAAGTACCTCTCTTCTATGACCTTAATATGATGTAAGCTATGCCCAGTCATGGAATACGCCAATGCAGCAACGGTCATTTTATGGTCGCTTGCGGTACCAAAAGCCGCCCAATCTTTTTCTGAAAAAGTCCCAAAAAAGAGCAAACTAATCTGTCTAACCCTTAAAAAAGTGGTCAAAAGATGCTTGTAAGATGAGGCTTGCGGATCGTTTTTGGCATATAAATCTTGATCAAAGCCAGGAAGAGCTGTGGGGTCCATTCTTATAAAACGCAATGCTCTATATAAAAAGATGGCATCCGTATCTATAAGGTGCTGTAGAATTTGTCGGATATTCCACTTGCCCTCTGCATAGGTGTGCAGTGATTTGTCTTCTAGAGTTTCAAAAAAGTGAAAAGTCTTCTGGGTTACCGATTCCATCTCTTCTAGGATGTTTTCGTTTTCTACAAGATTGATGTAGGTGCCAAAATAGGCAGGAAAGTCACCCGTCTTGGGTTTAGGTACAGTATTCATAGGGGTAGGTGCGTGATATCAAGAAATTTACTTTAGTCTCCTGGAACTTCTTCAAAGAATCCATCCAGTATATACCATGGGTCTTCTAACCTTAGGCACTCAAAGATAATCTAGTCGTTTATAATTTCATTCTCTATCCTCGAAGAATATCTCAATACCATGTAACCCAAATTGCCTTGATTCTCTGAGGGAATAAAGGTAGCAGTTGTGTATTCAAATACATAACCAGCTTCTTGTCTTTGAGAATAAAAGGAGCAAATTCGTTTAACTTCTCTTTGGTAATAAGATTGAACCCTAGGATAATTCTCTATGGCTTTTTCTTTAAAAAATTCAGCTCCTTTGCCCGGGTAATCCTGCTGATCCTCAAAAATCAGGTAGTTAGAAAGGGGTACCAACTCTTCCCGAAGTGCGTCTTTATCTGACAATAGGTAGGTAAATATTTGTTGGGAATATTCTCCCGTACCGGATTGAGCCTAAGTGTATGTTGGAATAAGAGATAGGAAAGTGAGAGCCAGGATATAAATAGTTTTTGGCTTCATGGATTGATTTCTTTTGTAGAGGACATAAGTTTCCACTTTCCTTCAAAATTCATGGCTAAGAATTCAAAAACCACAGGGTATTTCCTATTTTTTGGGTCCACCCATTCTCCTTGTATGGTAAAATAAGAAGTAAACCAAAGATCACTATTCTTTTCTATCTTATAGCCTTCTTCCCAAACAAGTGTCATTTCCTCTTCCGTCTGAGTGGCGGTAAAATCTTCTTGAATAAATTTCATTTCTTCTGCAAAGGTGCTCTTCCACTTAGAATAATTATCATTGACCTCCATAAGAGATTGGTCTCTTTGGTTTTTTGTCCAAGAAGACTGTAGAGAAATTAAATCGTGAAATTCCCGAGTAGAAATGTATAGAGGAGAAAAAGAAAGGTCCTGAGTCATTAGTCCTAGCTTTATGTTCTCTACAAATAGAGTATCTGATTGGCCTCTTAATGAAATGGGTATACTTAGGAGAAAAATGCAAAGGAAAATAAATAGCTTCTTAATCATAGAATCTAAAATAAAAAAAACCTCCGTAACAGGAGGTTGTTGATTGCACTCATTGACAAACTAGGTATAATACAATATCCTTAGGTATCTATGTAGTGGGAATATCTACTTTTGAGTTTTTTAGACATTTTTAAAACCAGAGAGGATTCATCCTGAGAAACAAATCCAACATTTAAATGCTGTGTTTGCTCTATGCTTTCTCCTCTCCTTCTCAAGAATGAACATAATTCTCCAAAAAACACCTTGCGATCTTCTTTGCTGTCCAAAAGTAGCAGAGAATCTGAAACCCTTTCCAGTGCCTTTTCTAGTGCCTTAGACGATTGTTGACTGTGCTGAATTTTAGAAAAAGTTTCTTCTAGGAAAAGCAAAATAGAACCGTTATCTGTTGGTTTCATACGTTATGGTTTTGCTTCAATATAGTAAAACTTTTCTTACAAAAAACATTATTTTAGATTTACCAACTTTGTTGGTCTAAAATGTCTTCCGCACCATTTTCTTGAAGAAACTGACTGTAACAAGCTAGTATTGAAATCAATAGCTCATAATCGTTCATAGTGCTAATGCGTGTTTTGGTGTATTTGCAATAAAAAGCGAGTTCTTCTATTTCGGGAGCGGTTAAACCGGTAACCTTCATCAAGATTTCACGGTTATTCCCTTGTTTTAACTTTTGCCTATAGGCGTCTTCTTTTTGTAGAACCATTAACTCTCTCAATTGCTTGGGTTTGGATCCAAAATAGTAGTAGAGTAGGTCTACAGGACTCGAATAAGAGGGCATTTGCATGGGGCGTACGGTGGTTTTGTCAGAAGACGGAACATTGGGCTCACCAATGGGCATGGGCTTTGGATTGTTTGTGGTTAAGCCATGTGAGAATAAACTCACTTCGTCCAACATATAATTTCTAGGATACAGTCTAATGATAACTCTGTCTGCAGGAATGGTCCCTGTTTCTGTCCAATAATAACCAAACATGTATTGAACATTAGATATAACTAAAGTGTCTCCTGGGCTCATGTAAATTTCAAAAAAACCAAAGGCATCTGTATTGGTTCCCTTATGGCTATTGGCGTTAATAACATAACAGTCCTGAACCGCTCTTGCAGAATCAGATGACAACACACGACCTCTCAATATTTGAGGTTCCGTTTGGCCAAAAGATACACTGGCACAGAAAAGGAATAGTATGGTAATTAATTTACCCATTGATATAAGATGTAGCCTAGAATGATAAAAGAGTATCCAATTTTTAATGTGGTTCCCAATAGAAAACCCAAAAAGGCTCCCCAACCGATTTTTAAAGCCTCTGACGGGTTTTTTCCGGCAAAGATTAATTCTCCAATAAAAGCTCCCAAAAAAGGTCCTATTAATATACCCAGAGGAGGGAAAAACAATATACCCAACAACAGTCCTACTAAGGAACCTGTTGTGGCATATTTGGTACCTCCTAGTTTCTTTGCGCCCCAGGCGGGAACATAAAAATCCAAGGCAGTTATCGCTATAGCTATGGCACCCGTGATAAGCACGTTTGTCCAGTCCCACTCTAAATAGGGGGTAAACATAAAGAGCACAAAACCAATAAAACTCAAGGGAGGACCCGGAACGGCAGGAACAATAGCTCCTACAAGACCTACTACCAAAACGAGTAAAGACAATATCAAAAGGAAAGTTTCCATGCTTCTAAAGTATAAATTACATTACCCAGGTAAAGGTCTGCAATAAAATTTAACAAAACATAAACAGGGGGGCACACTTCAAAAAATTACATTCGTGACGTTCTGCTGCTACTACAAAAACCATTTGCTATGAAAAATTTTGCGTTTACGTGGGTACCCTTTGTGGCCCTAGGTCTATTTTCCAGTACTGCGGCTAGCGGTCAGGAATTAGAAAGAGAAGTCGAAAAAGAAGTAAGAATCAAGATTATTAAAAACGGAGAGGTCACAGAAATTGAATCTGATGGTAATTCTCAGGAAATAGAAATGGTCCTTTTGGAGGCAGGAGTGTCGCCGGACCAAATGGAGACTATAGAGGTCTTTACCTCAGGTAACCATGAAGATGTATTTGTGATGAGAGGTCACAACGGAAACATGGAGTGGATAGAAGAAGGAGAAAAAAAGCCCATGCTTGGGATTACTTTTGAAACCTCTAAGATCAACAGCCAAGAGTCTTTGGTTGTAATTTCTACTGTTGTTGAGGACGGGGCTGCCGCCGAAATGGGACTTATGCCCGGGGATCAAATTACTTCCATTAATGGAAAACCCATGAAGTCCACACAGGATGTGGTGGATGCCATCGTTGCCAATGGATTAGAAAAGGAAATCACCCTTAAAGTTCTTCGAGATAAAAAGGCCCAAACCTTTACGGGAATGCTCAAAGAAGGCAGGCCTCAAATGAGAAAAGAAATTATTGTAAATAATCATCATGCCATGGGTATGCCCATGGCAGGTGGTAATCAATTCTTCTTTGAGGCAGAAGAGAATTATACCTCAAGAGATCAAAAGGTTTTAGAAGGGATACTAGGTGATCAATATACGGAGTCAATAAAAGGAGGTTTTGAAATCTCTGAACTCAATGGCGATAATTTTGTAATTATGGCTCATGATTTGTCTACAGAAACCCAATTAGAAATTTACAATGCCTCCGGAAAAAGAATGATAAAAATGGATTTGAGCAAAGGAGATGAAATAGCTGAAACCTTTACACTAGAAGGAGTTGTTCCAGGTATATACTTTGCAACTCTTACCCAAGGGGAAGAAGTGCATACTCAGAAGTTTACCGTCAAATAATATTTTGATCTATATATCTAAAAAAGGCTGTGCATGTGCGCAGCCTTTTCTATTTTTAGATAATGAATTTTGCCGTAGTAGATTTAGAAACCACAGGAGGTAGCGCTTCTAAACATAGAATTACAGAAATTGGAATTGTAATCTATGATGGCAAAGAAGAAATAGATAGGTATCACACCTTGGTAAACCCTCAGAGACCCATTCCAAAAAATATTGAGTTTTTAACCGGTATTACTCAGGAAATGGTAGAGCAAGCTCCACGTTTCGAAGAAGTGGCTAAAACGGTTTATGATTTACTATCTGGATGTATTTTTGTAGCCCATAACGTCCAATTTGATTATTCCTTTCTCAAAGCACAATTGGCAGAAACCGGTTATTCTCAATGGTTGCCTAGAAAATTATGTACCGTAAGGTATACGCGAAAGATTGTGCCTGGATTGAGGTCCTATTCTCTAAAGAACCTAGTTTCTCATTTTCAATTGGAAAATAAAAATCCCCACCGAGCACTTTCTGATGCAATAGCAGCTATGGGCATTTTAGATTCTGTTTTGGCGCTAGATGACCAAGAACATTGGAAAGAAACGGTAAAGCTCAAAAACAATTTCAATTTCTTGCCACAACAAATATCTCCTTCGGACTTTGAAGCCATCCCAAAAACAGCAGGTGTCTATTACATGAAGGGAAAGGGCGGAAAACCCCTCTACATTGGTAAAGCCAAAAACATACAAGCGAGGTTAAAAACCCATTTTACCACTCATTTAGAAGCTAAGAAAACACAAGATTTACTTCGCGAGGTCAAGGTCCTTGATTTTGTAGAAACAGGTTCAGAATGGATGGCATATCTGTTAGAAGATCAAGAAATTAGGCGGTACTGGCCAGAGTATAATAAAGCCCAAAAAGTCCCCAAGAGAACCTATGGACTCTTTAGGTATTTAGACGGTAAGGGAAATGAAAGGCTCGCCATAAATAAAACCCGTGCTCTTACGAGTTCTTTGAGAAGTTATTATTCGCATCCTTCGGCAATTCAGGACCTTTATATGATACGGGATGCCTATAAATTAAATCCAGAGCTATGCGGAATAGGAGGAAGTTATGAGTATGAAAACCACAACGAGAATGTGGTGCTTTTTGCTGCGGAGGCACGTGTAAAGAATAAGTTCTATGTAACGCTTCCGGGTAGAAACCACGATGAATCGGCCTTTGTAGCCTATATAGATGATTTGTTTTTTGGTGCTGGTTACCTCAAGGGCACTCAGGTATTAAACTCATTAGATTCTTCTGATATTGATTGGGCCGTATCTGATAGTTCGCCCACCAATCAATGGAAGGGGCAACAATTGTTGGATTCTCAAGAATATATCCAAAGGATAGAAATAGAAAAAGGGGCCTAGGCCCCTTTTTCTCTACGTTGCTCTTTGTTACTTTTCCTTAGAAGAACCTTCTTCTTTAGAAGACTTCTTTTTCTTCTTTTTTCTAAGGGTAATGATGATGTCAGAAGACTTTTTCTCATCATAATCTATGTGGATTTCATCGCCCTCTACTATGGCTTCTTTGATGATTTCTTCTGCCAATGGGTCCTCGACGTATTTTTGAATGGCACGTGCAAGTGGTCTTGCCCCAAATTGCTGATCAAACCCTTTGTCTGCTAGATAGTCTTTAGCTGGTTCCGTAAGAGAAAGGCTATATCCTAAGTCGTGAATTCTAGAAATAAGCTTGGCCAATTCTATGTCAATAATCTTGTGTATATCTTCTCTATCTAAGGTGTTAAACAACACTACATCGTCCACTCGGTTTAAGAATTCAGGAGCAAACGCCTTCTTTAGGGCATTTTCGATAACGCTTTTTGTGTGGTCATCTGCACCTTTCTCTTTTGACTTCGTGCCAAAACCAACTCCTTGGCCAAAGTCCTTTATTTGACGTGAACCAATGTTAGAGGTCATGATTACAATGGTATTTTTAAAATCCACCTTACGACCTAAAGAATCGGTCATGTGACCATCATCTAAAGCCTGTAATAGAAGGTTAAATACATCTGGGTGGGCCTTTTCAATTTCATCAAGAAGAACCACAGAGTAGGGCTTTCTCCTTACTTTTTCTGTAAGCTGTCCACCTTCTTCATATCCTACATATCCCGGAGGTGCTCCCACCAATCTCGAAATGGCAAATTTCTCCATGTACTCAGACATGTCAATTCGAATAAGACTGTCTTCTGTATCAAAGAGAGATTTTGATAGTTCCTTAGCCAATTGAGTCTTACCCACACCAGTAGGTCCTAAAAATATAAAGGAACCAATGGGTTTATTGGGGTCCTTTAGTCCGGCTCTATTTCTCTGAATAGCCTTGACCACTTTAGAAACGGCCTCCTCTTGACCAATTACTCGACTCTTTAGATCGTCAGTCATGGCGGTAAGGCGGTGACTCTCTTGTTGTGCAACTCTTTGAACTGGAATCCCTGTAATCATGGCAACTACCTCAGAGACGTTGTCTTCTGTTACGGTTTCCCTGTTCCTTTTAACCTCTTCTTCCCAAGACTTCTGAGCAGCCTCTAAATCATTCTCTAAATGCTTTTCATCATCTCTGAGACGTGCAGCTTCTTCATAGCGTTGTTTTTTTACAACACTGAGTTTTTGCTCCCTAATAGCTTCGAGTTGTTTTTCTAGCTCCAAGACTTGTTCAGGAACGTGAATAGAGGTGATGTGAACTCTAGAACCCGCTTCGTCCAAGGCATCAATTGCTTTGTCCGGAAGGTGTCTATCTGCTACATAACGTTGCGTGAGATGTACACAAGCTTCTATGGCCTCTGGTGTATAATTAACATTGTGGTGCTCTTCATAGCGGTCTTTGATGTTGTTGAGTATTTGAATGGTTTCATCTATTGTGGTAGGTTCTACCATAACTTTTTGGAACCTTCTTTCTAGCGCACCATCTTTTTCTATGTATTGTCTGTATTCATCTAGAGTGGTGGCACCTATACATTGGATTTCTCCTCTTGCAAGTGCTGGCTTAAACATATTGGAAGCATCCAAGGAACCTGTAGCTCCACCGGCGCCTACAATGGTGTGAAGTTCATCGATAAACAAGATGATGTCATCATTCTTTTCCAACTCATTCATAAGCGCTTTCATGCGCTCCTCAAATTGTCCTCTGTATTTTGTACCGGCCACTAGGGAAGCCAAATCCAGGGTTACAACACGCTGTCCAAAGAGAACACGACTTACTTGTTTTTTAACAATTCTAAGCGCTAATCCTTCTGCAATAGCGGATTTACCTACACCAGGTTCTCCTATGAGAAGTGGGTTGTTCTTTTTTCTTCTAGAAAGAATCTGGGATACTCTTTCGATTTCTTTTTCTCTTCCTACTACGGGATCTAATTTGTTTTCTTCTGCCAGTTGGGTGAGGTCTCTACCAAAATTGTCCAAAACTGGGGTTTTGGATTTCTCTGTGGTCTTTCCTGAGCGGGCACCCGAAGAAGATCCTGAACCCCCAAAGTTTCCTCCTTTTCCCTTTTCAAAACCTTCGTCATCATCATCAGAGAAGGGAAGGTCGGATTTAGGATGCATGGGAGCGCTGTCGGAATGGTTGGCCATAAATTCAGTTTTTACAGAATCGTAATCTACCTGAGACTGCTTGAGCAATCGGGTAATGGGATCATCATCGTTTCTGAGAATGCAAAGCAATAGGTGAGGGGTTCTAATTACATCACTTTGGAATAGCTTTGCTTCCAAAAAAGTCGTCTTAAGCGCTTTTTCTGCTTGACGAGTTAACGGCAGGTTCTTTTTTGAGGACACCTGACGGTTGGTGTTAGGGACACTTATAGATTCTACTTTTTGACGGAAGGAGGGAAGCACCACGCCCAATTCAGTAAGTATTTGAATGGCACTTCCTTCGCCTTCGCGAATAAGTCCTAGTATTAAGTGCTCTGTTCCTATGTAGTCGTGGCCTAGTCTAAGGGCTTCTTCTTTACTGAAGCTGATGACGTCGCGCACTCGTGGTGAAAAATTTTCGTCCATATCGTTGGTATAAAACGGATTATCAAAAGGAGAAATAGAGTTTTCTCAGGTACTGTGATGCTTCTTCTTATAACGAAGAATGTGCCAAAGATGTTTCCTTTCAAAGTTAGGTTTTGTGAAGTGGAAAAGAAAACGAACGCAAGACTTAATTATTAACAAAAATCTGTGTAAAAAACCCTTGTTTTAAAAGGCCGTCCGTGTGATCCAGGTCAATAATAATAGTATTTTTGGTTTTCACACAAATTCTAACCAGCACTGACATTATGGCTGAAGGAGAAAGAATCATACCGATTAACATCGAGGAGGAAATGAAATCCTCTTACATCGACTACTCTATGTCGGTAATTGTATCCCGTGCACTACCAGATGTACGAGATGGTCTAAAACCTGTTCACAGACGCGTCCTATACGGAATGTCTGAACTAGGGGTCTATTCCAATAAATCATACAAAAAGTCCGCAAGGATTGTAGGGGAAGTACTCGGAAAGTTTCACCCACACGGTGATTCTTCTGTTTACGACACTATGGTAAGAATGGCGCAACCCTGGTCACTGAGGTATACTTTAGTTGACGGTCAGGGGAACTTTGGATCCATTGATGGAGACAGCCCTGCGGCCATGCGATATACAGAGGTAAAACTTAAAAAAGTTGCTGAGGAGATGCTCAGGGATTTAGACAAAGAAACAGTTGATTTCCAGCTTAACTTTGACGACTCCCTTAGTGAGCCTACCGTTTTGCCTACGCGCATTCCCAATTTATTGGTAAATGGGGCTTCGGGTATTGCGGTAGGTATGGCCACAAATATGCCTCCTCACAACCTTACCGAGTCGGTTGGAGCCATTAATGCCTACATAGATGACAATGAAATCTCCATTGACGGGCTTATGGAGTACATCAAGGCACCAGACTTTCCTACAGGAGGTGTAATCTACGGTTACGAAGGTGTAAGGGATGCTTTTCATACCGGAAGAGGCCGAATTGTCATGCGAGGCAGAGCAGAGTTTGAAGAAGTAAGAGGGCGTGAGTGCATTGTAGTCACTGAAATCCCTTACCAGGTCAACAAATCAGAAATGATTAAAAAGACCGCAGAACTTGTAAATGACAAAAAAATAGAGGGTATATCAGATATACGAGATGAATCCGATAGAAACGGTTTACGCGTTGTTTACGTACTCAAGAGAGACTCTGTGCCCAATGTAGTACTCAATAAGTTATTTAAGTACACGCAACTACAAACCTCTTTTTCAGTAAATAATATTGCCCTTGTAAAGGGACGACCAGAAACGCTTAACCTTAAGGATTTAATTATCCACTTTGTGGATCACCGTCATGAGGTTGTGGTCAGAAGGACTCAATACGAACTCAAACAGGCAGAGAAACGCGCTCATATTTTAGAAGGTCTCATTATAGCTCTCGATAATCTAGATGCTGTGATTTCCTTGATTAGAGGGAGTTCTACGCCTGAGGACGCCAAGAATGGATTGATTAATCAGTTTAAGCTGTCAGAAATCCAGGCTAAAGCCATTCTGGAACTTCGACTTCAGAAGCTTACAGGTCTTGAGAGAGACAAGCTAAAAGCTGAGTACAATGAATTGATGGAGTTGATCAAACACCTAAATGAAATCCTTAATAATAAAGACATGAGAATGTCCATCATTAAGGAAGAATTAGGAGAAGTCCTTGAGAAGTTTGGCGATGAAAGAAAAACCGGGATTGAATATGCAGGAGGTGAAGTAAGTATGGAAGATATGATTCCCAATGAGGAAGTGGTTATTACCATTTCGCATGCAGGATATATCAAACGTACCAACCTCAATGAATACAAGAAACAAAACCGAGGTGGAGTAGGAGCCAAAGCGGCTTCCATGCGGGGAGAAGACTTTATCGAGTATGTGTTTGTAGCCACCAATCATCAATACATGCTATTTTTTACAGAATGGGGTAAGTGTTTCTGGATGAGGGTATTTGAAATTCCAGAAGGAACCCGAGTTTCTAAGGGAAGGGCCATTCAGAATTTGATCAATATCCCAATGGAGGATAAAGTTAAGGCCTTTATAAATGTTCTAAACTTAAATGATGAGGACTACATTAACAATCACCACATTGTAATGTGTACTCAAAAGGGTGTTATTAAGAAGACTAGCCTAGAGGCTTATAGCCGCCCTAGACAAAATGGTATCAATGCTATTTCTGTTAGAGAAGGAGATATGCTTCTAGAAGCTAAACTTACCAACGGTAACAATGAAATTGTAATGGCAGTTAAGTCTGGAAAGGCCATTAGATTCCATGAAGACCTGGTAAGATCCATGGGTAGAAATGCCTCGGGTGTACGCGGAATTACCCTAGCATCTGAAGAAGATGAAGTGGTTGGAATGATTTGTGTAGAGGGAGAAGGTGAAAACGTTCTTGTAGTTTCTGAAAACGGCTATGGGAAACGCTCCGAACTCGATGATTATAGAGTAACCAATAGAGGAGGAAAAGGCGTTAAAACCATGTCTATTACTGACAAAACAGGTAATTTAATATCTATTAAATCGGTAACGGATGACGATGATTTGGTCATCATCAATCGTTCTGGTGTAATGATTCGCTTGGGAGTAAAAGACTTACGAGTGATGGGTAGAGCCACACAAGGAGTTAGGTTAATCAACTTAAAGGCCAAAGACTCTATTGCTTCTGTTGCCAAAGTACCCGCTTCTGATGAAGAAGAGTTGGAAGAAGGGGTAGATGGAGCAGAGGGTGTAGAAAATGCGGAAGGTTCTCCGGAATCGCCTTCAACTGCAGCAGGCTCAGAAAACGATGCTCCAACAGAATAAACCCTGTGATTAGATAACCTATAAATGATTATATAGATTTGTAAAAATGAGTTAGCCGTGTTATTATTGCATGGCTTTCTCTTTTAGAATAGGACCCAATTGAATAATTTAATATGATGATGAAGAAGATAACCACTTTGTTTTTTGCCCTTGCTATTGGCGTTTCAGCCTTTGGGCAAGAACGCACCAAGATTTCCAGTGCTAAAATCGCACTTGATAAAGGCAGACTGGAAGAAGCGAAGAACTACATTGATGATGCCGGAGATATCATTGATGGCAAAGGCGGAATGGATGTAGATGATAAGCAAATGAGTAAATACCTGTACTTTAAAGGAGAAATCTATCGCAAGATTTCCTTGGGAACCGATGATGCCTTAAAGGCGTTGGCACCTAATGGTCTAAAAACTTCCGCAGAAAGTTACCTAGGGCTTCTCAAATTTGAACAAACTCACAAACAGCGTTACACGGATGAGGCTACAGATCAGCTTCCTTATGTAATTGCTCAGTACACCAATACTGCCTTTACTTTTATAGAGGAAGAAGACTACAACAATGCGTATTTAGTATTTTTAGACGTGTACCAAATGAAGCAAAATGAGGCTAGGGGAGAGAATGCCCAAGTAGATACTTCTACCTACTCAAACGCAGCGGTAATGGCACTTAACGGTAAAAACCTAGAAGGTGCTGCTAAGATTTACGAAGATCTAGTAGCCATGAAATACAAGGGAATTACCTATACGGCAATTAGTGTAGCCAATGACAATCCTATTCAATTCCCAAGCAAAGTTTCCATGGAAAACGGAATTTCTAAAGGATTGTACAAGGATGGAGAGATTGGTCCTGATCAACTTCCAAGCTTTTTCATTCAGTTGTACTCCTTGTATACACAAATGGAACAACCAGAAAAAGCCAATGATGCTATAGCCAGAGGAATTGCCATGTACCCAGACAATATGGATCTTCTGAATACCAAAATTCAAACATTTTTGGATGCAGAGGACTACGAAGGCGCATTGGGGGCACTGGAAGATGCTGCAGCAAAGAATCCAGATAACAAATTGTACTTCTTTAATATTGGTTTGATTTACCAGAATCAAATCAATGATATAGAAAAATCTATGGCTTCTTTTGATAGAGCCATAGAAATTGACAGTGCATATTACGATGCTTTGTACTCAAAAGGGGTATTGTATTCTAATATGTCTAATGAGCTTGTTACCGAAATGAACGATTTACCTTTGAATGCCAAGACTAAGTACAAGAAGTTAAAGGCACAAAAATTTGGGTTAGATACTCAATCGGTGAAGTGGTTAGAAAAAGCCTACGAAGTTCAACCGGATTCTCCAGAAGTAATCAATGCTTTGTCAAAAATGTACAGAACGGTGGGTGAAAATGAAAAAGCACTAGAAATGATAAAAAAGATGCAAGCCATGGAGGCTGGCGAATAGTCATTTACGAATCCTATAAATGAGAGGGGGAGCAATCTCCCTTTCTTTACCTTAACCTACTTAACATAATATTAGTTATGGTGTGAAAGAAGGAAATTGAAAATCACCTGTAGAAACTCGAATTCTAGCTTTTACAGCGGCTGACCAGATTACTGAATGGTTTTAAGCTCTTTTCTGATTTCTCCCATAAAAACATGAAAGTCTACCGTAATGGTGTGTCTTGGCGTATTGATCTGTTGGTAATGAGGATTGCTCACTTCACGCTGAATGACTTCTCTTAGATTGTGTGGTCTATAATATTCTCCCGCCAATTCTGCGGCCATTAGTTTGGATTGTTGCTCTGCACCTGGCCAAATGCATCCCAGGGGTTGAAATAATCCAATAAAATATAAATCAGAGTATTCTGCGTGCATCATTTTTAAAAACAGATCCACGGAGCCTTCAGAGTAATTAATAAATGATTTTTTAAAAAACGGATGCGAAATCAAATAACCGGTACATGCAATGAGGGTATCAAATTCTTCTTGGGTACCGTCTTTAAAAGTTACTACTTTATCCTTAAAGGATTTAATATCGGGCTTGGGATGAACCTTACCATGCCTTATTTTATAGAGTAATTCATCATTTACCGTAGGATGTGTGGCGCCAAAGGAATGATCCGGTTCGGGTAGCCCATATTGGGTGTTTTTCCCGTTGAGAACCTTTAGAATGGTTTCTGAAATTTTATTCCTGATTTTTCTAGGTAAAAAATGAAATTTTAAAGCCGAAACATCTGTAGGCTTGCCAAACAAAAATTTGGGGACAATTCGATACCCCCTTCTCCAAGAAATACTTGTTTTTTGGCTTACTCGGGAGGTTTCAACGGCAACGTCACAAGCAGAATTACCGCCGCCAATCACCAATATTCTTTGGTTTTTAAAGGGTTCTGCAGTTTTAAAGGCATGAGAATGAATCATTTCTCCTGTAAATTCTCCGGGATAGTTCGGCATTCTGGGATCCCAATGATGTCCATTGGCTATTACAAGGTATTTAGGGGTGTATTCTATGCGTTCCCCATTGCTTTCGGCAATAACACGGTAGCTTTTCTCTCCTAGCCTTTCGGCCGAAATCACTCGAGTATTAAACTGTATGTGATTTATGAGATTGAACTTTTTGGCGTAAGCCTGAAAATAATCTCTTAGTTGCTCATGAGATGGATAATCTGGAGTATTGGGATCGTGTTCATCAAACGGGTAATCCTCGTATTGAGAAAGGGTTTTGGAACTAATGATATGAGTAGTCTCAAATACACTGGAATGCGAGGCTTCTTTGGAGTAAATCCAATTGCCTCCAACGGCAGCATTGGCATCTAAACACAAAACGTCTAATCCTTTGTCTAACAGATTTTTAAGGGCGGTAATACCGGAGGGTCCGGCCCCAATAAGAATTATTTGTGGACTCATTCAATAAATTTAATTCAATTGCCGAAATTTGCAAGAGGAAATTCCAATGTCTTTCCGCAATTATAGCATGCTATGAATCAAATTAAATGCCCGGAGTGCAAAACTTGGAATGCCGGAAAACCGGATAAGTGCTCCCAATGTAACCACGAATTTAACAAAGAGGAAAAAGAAGAGCTACGTGAACGAATGTCTTGGAAGGATTTTTCCATTCCCCTGATTCCTATCAATCCCAATGACCATTGGGCTTTGCGATTTATTAAACAGGTGATTAGAATCAATCAACTGGTCTTTTTGGGTATTGTATATTTTGTGGTTTACATGGCAGTAGGTTTTTCGGGATGAATAGAATGGGTCTTACCTCTCCCCTTTTTGGGTTGTCAAGCCCTCAGAGATATATTCAAGGGCTTCTTCTGCTGGTTTATTGTTTTACCTACGTCAACAAGCATTTTTTAGAAATTCCCTTCGGTTTTTTCCAGTATCACTACGGCGACTTTTACTTTCCCATAGCCATATTTTCTTTATTTCATGGATTTAGGGTTTCTAAAGAAGGAGTTGCATGGGATCAAATTCAAATTTCACTCAGAAAACAATTATTTCTATTTCTGCTTTTGTCTTTGCTTTTTGAAGCATACCTCCCCTATCACAATCCGACCCAAACGTCAGATGGATGGGATGTCTTGGCCTATGCTTTAGGTATTGTCTTTTATGAAGGTATATTTAATGGTCGCTCAACTAGGGTGGACCCAAATATTTCTAAAAATACCCTTGATTAGGTAATGGAGTTAATGATGGGGCTTTCTTATATTTAACACTGAATAAAAGAAATTTAAAATCTATAAAATCAAAAATAAATAATCTGTTATGCGCATTTTAAAATTTGTATCCTATATAGGCCTAGCCGCAATTTTGTATTCCTGTTCGGGAGTTAGCGATATGTTTGGGAATAAGGTGGAAGAGCCTTTTGTGGACCTTGAGAGCACCAATAAATACTTTAGAGCCTCTGGAAAAGGACAATCTCCAAAGTCCAATGTAGCCAAGAAAAAAGCGGATGTAGAAGCCAAAGGTCAGTTGGCGGGCCAGGTAGATGTATATATAAAGTCCATGGCAGACGATTACTTTAACCAAAGGGAAGATTTATCAGGCGGTATTACCTCCAGAGGAAAGTTCGAGAACCTAACGCGTGAGGTAGTCAATACTCGTCTCTTGGGATTAAAAAAAATTGGAGAAGAGACCTATCTAACGGACAGTGGTCAATATACGGTCTTTATTGCCTATGAAATGAAGAAAAACGACTTTTACAAGGCGTTAGAAAAAAGAATAGAGCTGGAATCTGAATTGTCTTCTGACGAGAGAGAAATTCTTATGGATTTTGTAGAATCCGAATTGGAAAAGACAGAGTCAGAAGATTGATCTACCCTTTGTGAATGAATTTCCTACAGGTTTCTAATAGAAAGAGTTACTTCTGTGCCACTTCCCTCGGTGGATTTTAGGTTGATATTTCCACCGGGATTTTCAAATTCACAGAGACTACTGCCTTTCTAAGCCTAGGAATGAAGACGAATTTCGCATTGCCAACAGAAAGGCCTACTAAGTTTTTAGCTAGAAAAAGGAAACCAAGGAATTGCTCTAAAAATTAAAAAGAGTCAATGAACAATTCAAATTTTTGCTAAGACAATGAATACTATCCTTAGTAATTAGAATCCTAGCCCCTACTCTCTTTCTGCCAAACACTCTGCAATATGAAATCCTGCAGTCCAGGCTGCTTGAAAATTAAATCCTCCGGTAACGGCATCAATATTTAAAACTTCCCCACCTAGAAATAGGTTGGGGATTTTTTTGGCTTCAAAGGTTTTAAAATTGATTTCTTTGAGTTCAACTCCCCCTGCGGTAACAAATTCCTCTTTAAAGGTATCTTTTCCTTCTACCTTGATTTGACATTTTGTAAAAGCTTCTACAAGCTTTTTTTGAGCGGGAGGATGTAATCCCATGGTGTATTCCTCAATAGAAAACCCAGCGTATTCAATAAGTTTAGACACAAGTCTTTTGGGTAAGGGAAGCTCTAAGGACTTAAGTTTTTTATTAGAGTGGATAATCTCTTCCAGAATATCTTCTTCAGAAATATGGGGTAGAAAGTTAATCAAAACAGAAAACCTATAATTTGCCTCAGATAATTCTAGGGCCTTGTAAGCCGATGTTTTTAGAATGGCAGGCCCTGATAACCCTCTATGGGTAAATAATAAGGGCCCTTTTTGAGAACCCGAAAGACCAATGATTTGGACATCTACCTTTTCTAGGGTGACTCCCGATAATTCTACAAAGGGAGACCCCGGCGTCCTAAAGGTAAACAACGAAGGATGAGTAGAGGTAATAGAAAGCCCCATTTCCTTTGCCAATCCCAGGGACTTTGGAGAAGAACCAGGAGTAAAAACCACGACATCTATTCTATGTGTTTTCCCGTGCTGATCCTTCATTACAAACCCTTTTTCTACCTTGTCTATAGATACAATAGTGCAGCCTGTATTGAGTTTCACCCCGCAAGCCTTTGCTCTTTGAGTTAAGGTATCTATAATGGTTTTACTGGAATTGGAAACGGGAAATATCCTATTGTCATCTTCGATTTTTAGAGGCACTCCCCTTTGCTCAAACCACTCCATGGTATCCCCTGTCATAAACCTAGAAAAGGGACCCATAAGTTCTCTTCCTCCTCTGGGGTAAAAAGAGGAAAGTTCCCTAGGAATAAAACATGCGTGGGTGACATTACACCTTCCACCGCCAGAAACTAGAACCTTTTGTAGGGGGCTTTTGCCTTTTTCAAAAATCTGAATCTGGTGCTTACTGGTTTTTTCTGATAAGTGAACCGCTGTAAAGTACCCTGCGGCTCCCCCTCCTATTATGGCAATTTTCACGAGTGTGGTTGCTGAATTTAATTTTGTTGATATATTAGAGCATGCAAAATATCCCCGACAAAGTTATCGTATTTTCTAATGGTCAGATAGGTGCTTTAGAATTTGCATTGGGCTTTATTATGTTTAGTGTTTCCTTGGCGGTTTCTTGGGAAGATTTTAGAAAAATATGGATTTCTCCTAAAAAGATATTTGTAGGCTTAAGCTCTCAATGGATCTTACTTCCCCTACTTACACTCTTAACGGCTTTTGTAATTAGTCCTAATTGGTATCTAGGCTTGGGTATGCTTTTGATTGCTGCATGTCCGGGCGGAAACATCAGTAATTTCTTTTCCTATTTATCAAAGGGAAATGTGGAATTGAGTATTTCACTCACGCTTCTTGTAACCTTGTTGAGTCCATTTACTATGCCACTGATTTTTAATGGTCTACAAAGCTTATATCTTGAAGGAGAGGCCAAAGAGGCTTCTGTGGTTGCAGAGTTTATGCCCGTGTTTCTAACCGTTTTAAAAATAATGGTTCTTCCCCTTGCATTGGGTGTTGGGTTTAATTATAAAATCCCACTGTTGACTCAAAAGCTCATTAAACCTGCTAAATACCTTAGCATGTTAATACTACTGGGTTTTATTGTGGGGTCTTTTATTCCCTACAAGGAACTTTTCTTACAGGTTATTGGAGATATCTTTGGATTGGTGTTTTTGATGAATTTAATCGCCCTGGTTGCGGGATTGGCATACGCTAGATTCTTTTTGCCCTTTAGAGATGCAAAGACAGTGTCTATAGAAACGGGGATTCAAAATTCAGGATTGGGCTTGGTTCTAATTATTAAGTTTTTTGATGGCAATGGAGAAATGGCCGTTATAGCTGCTTGGTGGGGTATTTGGCACATTATAACTGGGTTTATTATCTCCTTTGTTTATTCTAGAATGGGAAAACTGTCGGTATGAAAAAGACTCCAATAGGTCTTAGGATATTAAAGAGCTACATAAAATGGAGTTTGTCTGTATATACACAGAAAATTTCTGTGATTAACCCACCCAAGGCACACCCTCAAAATCCAGTTATTTATGCCAGTACTCATCAAAACACGCTTCTAGATCCCCTTTTACTCATACCATTGCTTCCTGCCATACCTTACAGTTTGACTCGAGGGGACGTTTTCAATAAAAAATGGGTCAAGAGGGTTCTTTATTCCTTGAGGATGCGTCCGGTGTTTAGAATTAGGGATGGATACTCCTCGGTAAGAAAAAACGGGCTCAATGTCTTTTCTGACTTAAGTCCTTATTTAGCAGATGCAGAGAATGTTTTGTTTTTTGCCGAAGCTGATAATAATATAAACCCTGTTTTACGTCCCATTAAGAAAGGTGTAATTAGAATTGCGGAATGCTGTCCCATTGACAATCCTCCTGTGGTCTATGGGGTTCGCCTTTCTTGGAGTCATCCCGTGTATTCTAGACCGGCTGTACAAATTCAATTTACGAACCCTATTGAATATTCTGCCTTTGAAGAATTACCCGATAAGCTTTTTGAGGCATTAAATGGATTGCCCTTTTATGAATTAGATTCTACCCGTGAAGGAAACTATTCATTCATGGAGAAGCTTACTCAGTTTGTGGGTTTGCCAAGGGATTTTACAGGTTTGATAAGATGGGCAGTTGGGTTTGTTGTTTTGCCTCTTTTCATCCTTCTCTCTTTATTTATACTTGCTTTAACACTAGTATTTATTTAACGCAATGTCCAATATAGTTTACGGAACATTACAATAAGTTTTAAATCAGTCATTGTGTTAAATTTGTAACATGAAAAGCATAGGAGAAAGAATTAGAGAATTCCTAATAGAAGAACCCTTTACTGATGAATTTTTGCACGAGGGATTGTTGAATACAAGTGCCTTGGCAAGACAGTTAAAGCCTCGATTGGAGACCGAAATGGGTAAACCCGTTAAAGAGTCCGCCATTGTAATGGCATTGAGAAGAGTATCTCCTCCACCTGTTTCTAGAAATCCTCAGCGATTGGCAGAATACATGAAAAATATGGGGGATTTAATTGTTAGGTCTGATCTATCAGATCACACCTTTAAGAACAGTAAATCGCTGATTCAATGCCAAACTAAATTCCTTTCTAGGATAGAAAACTATTCCAATCCCTTTTATACCTTTTCTCGGGGAGTAGAAGAATCTAATCTTGTGGTTTCTAAAAACCTAAATGATGAAGTATTTGAGGTGTTTAGGGCAGAAAACCTAATTCAATCCAAATTACAGCTTTCTTCCATTACCCTAAAACTCCCTCAAACTAATGTCAACACCCTTGGGCTTTACTTCGTTTTTTTTAAACGTCTTGCTCAAGCAGGAATAAACGTAGTAGAAGTAATTTCTACAACCAATGAATTCACTGTGATTGTAGAGCCCAAGGATATTCAAAGGGCATTTGAGATATTTAATCAAATGAAGAACCCTCCTTTGTAAATCCTCCTTCTGTGATAATGTCTAACAAGGTCTCTGAGGTCTCGTTTTCTGAAAACCCTACATCATAACACCAATATTGAACCTTTGCATCCTCTAAAGAGGTGTGAGTAGAAAACTTAAAGTCAAACCCCCTGTCTATTAGGTCTAAGGTGCTAATGGTGACCTGGCCTTCTCGCAACTCAGTCAATAGAATCCTTCGATTCCTTTTTAAACGTATGTCAATAAGCCGCATGTAGTTGTTTCGGGCTCCATTGACTTGATTGTTATAGGCGCTTCTGCAGCCTGAATCACAGTACTTCTTGTCAGCTCTTCCAACAAAATCTGTTTTGCAATAATTGCATTGCTTTTTCATAGGTAAAAAAATTTAGGGTTAGTAAAAAAGCTAAAACAAACGGCAAGAAATGATTACTTGACGACTTGTTTTTTTGAGGTTAACCATCTTTGGGTCAAATGTTTAACCTCTTATATAAATTACAAAAAAATGAGTACTATGAAAAATCGGGTTCAGCTTATAGGAAACTTAGGCCAGGATCCAGACGTTGTCAAGTTTGAAAAGGGAACTACCAAAGCCACCTTTTCTTTAGCCACTAATGAATCCTACAAGAATCAAGGGGGAGAAAAGGTAGAGCAAGTAGATTGGCACCAAGTGGTTGCTTGGGGACATACCGCACAGTTTATTGAAAAGTACCTAGCAAAGGGACTTAAGGTAGGTGTGGAAGGAAAATTGTCCAACCGTTCCTTTGAAACTAAAAATGGTGATAGAAAATACATAACGGAAGTTATAGCCAACGAGGTTGTCATGCTATCTCCTAAGAAAGAATCCTAACCTAAGGTTTCAAAACGGGTATAGAATTGTAATGGTTTATAAACGACTGTTACAATTCTATTTTCTCGTTCACCACAAAATCGGTCACATTTGTTAATTTTTGTTGAATTGAATCCGGTATTTTGTAAACATTTGTTAACATCGCTTTAGTGCCTATCCCTCGTACTGTGATATCCATTTTTAAGCCTTTTTCTACCGACCAGTTTCTGTTGATATCTAATTCTACTACCTGCCCTTCTGGAAAGGGAATTGAGGGCTCTGTATGGTATATGTAATCACACATAGAGGCCTTGTTTTCAGGTATGTTAGAATAACTTAGTAGGTCGTCCTCAGAAACTCTTTGTGGAGCGATCACTTCATGTAGGTTCTCTAGCAAAAACCACATCCCCTCAGACTGTAAGCCTCTTGCAATCTCTCTAGATTCTGCAGTTTGACTGTCTGCCCCTGCTTCAAATAGTATATTAGAGATGCCTTTGGCCATAAGGTTGTCACCGGTTGCTGTAGGGTAAAATTCATCTGTGTACTTACCCATTCCAACACTGTGGATATTACTTAAGTGCTTGTGCATTCTGGATATGGCGCGCATACTCACTGCTCTAGCAGGTGTGATTTCTCTCTCTACATTGGGAGAGGGCGCTAAGAAGCTCAGGGTTGCTACCTTTCCATCTGCAGAAAACCGCGAGCGTTGATCGTGTAGGTTAAGCGCTAGGTCTGGTTTGATTCTATCTATCCAATCCCAAAACAACTTGATTTCTGGAGTGCTTTTATCTATTGAATCTCTATTCAGGTCTACTCCATTGGCGGATTCTCGTGTGTATCTGAAAGCTCCATCTGGATTTAAAACCGGAAGGATTCTAAGTGTAACTTGTTTAGATAAGAGATCTCTTTTCTTTGTTGACAGTCCTAAGATGCTTTCTAAGAGATCGTAAATGCAAAAAGTACCCGTTGATTCATTCCCATGCATTTGGCTCCATATGGCGACGCAAATAGCTCCTTTACCCCATGTGTATTCGGTTATGACCCTCCCTTCTTGACTCTTGCCTAAGTTAATGGTTTTAAGACCCAATGCCAATATATAATGCTCTAGGTAGGACAGCATGTTTGCTTGTGAGAGGTAAAAAGAAAAAGGAATTGAGCTCTTGGTCATGTATTGCGTAGTTTTTTGAGGGCTAAAAGAACGGTTTTACGAGAGGATTCAAAGGTAACCCGTAAAAATGAAATAGTAAAAGCCCAATAGGACTTTCAGATCCAATGGGTTTTAAAGGCAATTGTACCTATAAAGTGTTGCCGTGTAATGATGCAAAGATTAAACGATGGTTGAATATCAGACAATTAAATGTATTAGGTTTTCCTTACAAACACAACTGCAATTAGTTTAAAGCGTTCAAATTCAGTGGATTAAATAGTTTAATTTAACCGTTTGGTTTGGTTTCCTATTACGACCTGCGCCCTTGTTATTACGGATTGTTTACTCGGGTTTGTATTTGTTTTTAAACGCCTCATATTCCTTGGGGTACCCTATAAAATCATAAAACATTTGTTACGGATTTTGCTTGACGAACTTCATGAATATCTTACATTTGTATACAAAGCCTTTCAGAATGGATATACATAAGTTAACAAAAGAATTAGAGATTTCCCTTGCTTCTTTTGCTCAAGAAATTGGAGTTTCTAGACCCATTTTAAGTCATATACAAAATGGGAGAAACAAACCCTCTTTAGCTGTAGTACAAAAAATTTCAAATAGATACCCCTCGGTCTCGTTAGAATGGCTTATTCATGGCAAGGGCAGTATTTGGAAAATGGAAAGTAAAAGAGAATTGGGAGCTATTGACGTAAACACAAAAGCGTCTGAGCCAGTTTCGGCTGATAGCACAAAGCCCTACTCTACTCCATCCCATACAGATGAACTCGTAAAAATTGTCCACTATTACTCTTCGGGTAGTTTTGAAGAATTTCATCCTAAAACTCAATAAAAACGGGGGGTGTAAAGGCGTCTTTCTCAAAGAGGGCTTCGTCTTTTTTATAAAATTCAAATAGGGCTGCGTATGGCGATTGGGTTTCTTTGGGCTGGTAACCGGGAATTGATTTTATCTGCTGCTCTACGTCATCTTCGTATATATAGTCACTAAAGTATTCCTTTTGTTGGTAGTAAGAATCAAAAAAGTTCCATCTGTAAAAGCTACCGGGTGCCATTGGGGAAAGAACATTGAGAAGGTATCTGTAATTTCCAGAATTCACCTGAAAAGCTACTACGGGTAGGTAATACCCAGAATCCCATACCTTCCATTTATACTTTAATGTAGCTATTACATGGCCTTCGTAGGCCTTTTCGGCGTAAGCAACTTCTTGAATATGTGCAGTAAAAAGTTCTTTTTTAGGCAGCACTATGGTATCGCCTATAATACCTTGGGCATAGATACGGGTCAAAACCTCTGATTGTGCTTGTGAGATGTAAATTGTTTTTGGGATTTGAGCAGTCAAAGTAGGTTTAAGTGCATGATAGTATGGAATCTCCATTTTGTAAGGTTGATTTGTATCAAATGACCTTCTCTGCCCCTTGTATACTTTACTTGGAGAAAACACTTCGGTATAGCCTTCAAATAATAATTTTTGGGTTTTTGTGCTATCAATTTCAAACACCAGGGGGATTTCTCCTGTAGAAAATTGTTGTTCATTGTCCAGATTCCAAGTTTTTTCTAAGTCTTGGCCCCTTTGATGCAAAAGATTGGCAAAAACATCTAGGGTTCTATAGGTAGACACGACTCTGTCTTTATAGGGTTTGAGCATATGAGTTTCTGACACGATACTCCAACAAGGCCACAATCCAGCGTATCCTGAGCTGTAGATGGGGGTTTCTCCAAATACAGCGTAACCGTTCTGAGGGCCTTTGCCATGTACATTGACATAATGGGTTGCCTTTGTCCCCTTCTCTATTAACTGTTGGTAAACTGTGGGTAACAGGTCTTTTTTAATAAGGCTTTCCCAATTTTTTCCAATTTTTTCTGGTGGAGAAATAATTAATGATGTGTTGTATATGTAATTGGCTCCATTGCTGGAGTGATTGTCTATAAAGACGGTGGGCTTGAGCTTCCTAAACAAATGATAGAATAGGATTGTGTTTTTTGAATCCGCCTTTAAAAAGTCTCTGTTTAGATCTAAATGTTTGGCATTACCTCTAAAACCTTGGCCTTCTGGACCCTTTTGATTGGCTCTGGTAGCCGGTCTTCGGTTTAAACTCCCCCCTACATTGTACATGGGAATAATGGCCAAGTCTACGGAATCTAAGAATTGAGGTGAGGTTTCTAAAACCTTGGCAACCCATTCTAATGAAGCGTCTACTCCACAGCTCTCACCAGGGTGAATCCCATTGTTAATCATAAAAATCCTTTTAGACTCTGATAAATCTTCCCAATCCGATACTTTATTATTAGAGGCAATAAAACAATAGATGGGAAAGCCTGAGTCCGAATTTCCTAAGGTAAATAGCTTTGCATTTGGGTATTTAGCATCTAGTTTTTGATAGGCATCCACCGCTTGATAGTAGGTAAGGGTTTGATTTTGAGTGTATACAGGTCCTTCATAGGTATGGGCTCGTTGGCCGAAACCATTGGTCACACTCAAGGTGATCAGGGTTAGAACTAGAAAATACTGTGAAATACTCCAAAGGGATTTTTGGAAAAAATAAGCGAGGTGTTTTGTAAAAATTTTCATAGGGATAAACTTTACGGAAGCACAATGGTTAGTCTTCTAAAACACAAAGATGTACGAATTTCTGGTAAAGCAAACAATTGAAGGCGATATGGATACTATTTGGGATTTCTTTTCGTCTCCTAAGAACCTATCGGTCATTACCCCTGCTCATTTAAATTTCAAAATCCTATCAGATCTTCCAGAAAAGATGTACACAGGGCAGATGATATACTATAAAGTGAGCCCTGTTTTGGGTATACCCATGCCTTGGGTCACGGAGATTACACATGTGGATGATAAAAAGTTTTTTGTGGATGAACAGCGCGTAGGTCCCTATAAAATTTGGCATCATGAGCACCACTTTAATCAGCTTCCCAACGGAAAGATAGAAATGATAGACAGGGTATCTTATGTTCTCCCTCTTGGGTTTCTAGGCAGAATGGCCAATGGTCTATTTGTTAAAAAACAGCTCAAAGAAATTTTTGAGTTTAGGAAAAAGGTGGTAGAAGAACGCTTTTAGCTCTTTACAACCTATCTTTGGCTGAAACCCACAGAAAAGTCAAAAGCTTTCTGTGAAGGATTAAATTAAAATGACTTTACTCCTCAGCCCCATGAAAAAAATTGCTTTCCTTCTTCTATTCCTGTCTGCAGGTCATCTTGCATTTACCCAAACTTTTGCAAAGAATGCCATAGGTATTCGTTTTGGAAGCGGTTCTCTAGTCTCTTCGGGTGCAGAGGTAACTTACCAAAGGGCCCTTTCTCAAAAGAATAGATTAGAAATTAATGCGGGATTCTTTGATGATAATTGGTATTCAGGCTTTAATCTCGCCCCTACTTATCAATGGGTAATGCCCTTAGAAGGTCAATTCAATTGGTTTGGTGGTGCCGGAGCTGACGTAGGCTCATGGTCTTATAAACCAGATTATCTAGGCCTATTGCATGAAAGTGGATTTTTTATGGGTGTTGCCGGCCAAATAGGTATAGAATATGCCTTTGATTTCCCTTTGCAGCTCTCCTTGGATTATCGTCAGTCTTTTTATTTAGTCAATGGTTGGAATGGTCAAACCGCTGGGGGATCTGTAGCTCTCTCGGTACGTTATCTAATGGATTAAACTCTTTTGAATGCACACCCTTTCTCATTTGTTTCAGGCCTCTCAAGATCCTGAGAGCAATCAGTTAATCATTCTTCTACACGGCTATGGAAGTAATAAAGAGGACCTATTTTCTTTTGCACCTCATATTCATCAAAAATCACATGTTGTTTCCTTAGAGGCCCCAATGCCTCTATCCTTTGGAGGAAATGCTTGGTACTCCATAAACTTTGACCAAGAAAAAGGAAAGTGGTCTGATGTAGAGGAAGCCAAAACTCAGTCCAAGGTATTGGTAGAGAATATTTTGTATTGGAAAGAAAAGACTCAGTCTCAACGCATTTTACTTATGGGCTTTAGCCAAGGAGCAATTATGAGTTATGCTACTTCTTTTGGCAATCCCGATTTGATACAAGGTCTAGTGGTCATGAGTGGTTACCTTTTAGACCATTGGCAAGATCCCATAGAAATGCCTAAATCATTCTCTGTCTTTGCTTCTCATGGCCTTTCTGATAACGTGATACCCATACAATGGGCTAGAGACAGTGTTATTGCGGTTGGCAAGAAAGAAATAGATATCACTTTTACAGAGTATCCCGAGGGACATGGAGTATCCCAGCAAAACTTCCAAGACTTAATCACTTGGCTAACCGCCAAAAACTGGGCATAAAAAAAACCCCAGGACCTCTCCTGGGGGTAAACCAAACTAACCTAACCAATTAACCTATGAAAAAACGACCCTATTGGGTCATAGTTTCATGTACAAAGATGGGGTGTTTAAGTGTTTTGGCCTTTCACTTGTGTTGCAATGGTTTTACCGCTTGAGACACCCGTAAACTGGGGTATAGGAAAAGTCTCTAAAGGGTATGGTAGGTTGTAAAAAAAAGAAGCCCCCGCACTGAGGCGAGGGCTTTCCAACCAAACTAACCTAACCAATCAAAAGCATCTAGAAGCGATGCTCATAATAATAACGATACAACACCCCATTTGGTTTGTCTACAAGCAAAAAAATAGCTTAAAGAAATGTTAAAAGGTATTTAAACTCAAAAGCTCTCTCAATTTGAGAGGCTTTTGAATTAAATAAGGTCTTGGAAATTAAACCAACTCGTGTACTAAATTGGCAGCATCCTTAAGTTGGATGGCGCTGTATACTTTTAGTCCTGATTCATCGATTATAACCTTAGCTTCTTCTGCGTTGGTTCCTTGAAGACGCACAATAATGGGTACCTCTATTTCGCCAATATTATTGTAGGCATCTACAATCCCTTGAGCTACACGATCACATCTTACAATTCCTCCAAAGATATTTACAAGAATGGCTTTTACATTCTGATCTCTAAGTATGATTCTAAATGCGGTTTCTACTCTTGCTGCATCAGCAGTACCCCCAACATCTAGGAAGTTAGCAGGGTTTCCTCCCGCCATTTTAATAATGTCCATTGTTGCCATTGCAAGACCGGCTCCGTTTACCATACAGCCTACGTTTCCGTCAAGCTTAACAAAGTTAAGACCCACTTCTCCAGCTTCTACTTCCGTTGCGTCTTCTTCTCTAGTATCTCTTAATTCTGCAATGTCCTTATGCCTAAATAAACCATTGTCATCAATGGCGACTTTGGCATCAACCGCCATAATTTTCTCATCAGACGTTTTTAGAACAGGGTTGATTTCAAATAAAGAGGCATCAATTCCGTCGTATGCAGTATATAATGAAGTCACAAATCTAACCATGTCCTTAAAGGCAGCACCGGAAAGACCTAGATTAAAAGCCACCTTTCTTGCTTGGAAAGGCATCAAACCCACTTTGGGGTCAACTTCTTCTGTAAAAATCAAGTGTGGAGTTTTGTCGGCTACTTCCTCAATATCCATTCCGCCTTCTGTAGAATACATAATCATATTCTTACCGGTTTGTCTATTGAGAAGTACAGACATGTAAAATTCAGAAGTTTCCGTTTCTCCTGGGTAATATACATCCTCGGCAACAAGTACTTGGTGAACCCTTTTACCTTCTTTAGAAGTTTGAGGCGTTACTAAATCCATTCCTATGATTTGATCCGAAATGGTTTTTACCTCATCAAGAGACTTGGCAAGCTTAACACCACCTCCTTTTCCACGCCCACCGGCGTGAACCTGAGCTTTTACAACCCACCATCCTGTTCCGGTTTCTTCCGCAAGTTTTTTTGCGGCTTCTACAGCTTCTTCAGGTGTAGTAGCTACCAAACCACGTTGTATGCGAACGCCGTATCCGGCTAATATTTCCTTTCCTTGGAACTCGTGTAAATTCATATCGTTGTCGTATTTGAGCAGCAAAAATAGAAACCTGAAGACAATTGAGGAAATAAAAAGTAATTAATTCTCAAACCTTTTTTTTCGGTCAAAATCCCCGTACATTTGTAACCCATGAAAAAGCGACTAACGATATTTTTACTCGTTTCGTTTTCAGCTCTTTACGGGCAAAATGAATCACTAGAAAGAAAGGATTTTCAAATAGTCAAGACCACAACTCCTCCCGCGATTGACGGTGTGTTTGACGACGAAGTTTGGAATAATGCACACATAGCCTCTGAGTTTGTGATGTTTCAACCCGGAAATGGTGATCCCATACCCAAAGGATTTGAAACCGAAGTAAAGTTGGCGTATGACAATGATGCCATATACATTGCTGTAAATTTAAAGGACCCTTTTCCAGATTCCATTCTTACACAGGTTACCCAAAGAGATGACTTTTCTCAAAACAATGATTGGTTTGGATTATTTATCAACCCCTTCTTTGATGGCCTTAACGATTTCAATTTTTACATTACAGCCGCTGGGGTTCAGGCAGATTCCAAAAACACCTCCACCGGTGAGGACATGGATTGGAATACGGTTTGGGATAGCAAAGTGATCATTGATAAAGAAGGCTGGAAAATCGAGATAGAAATTCCCTACAGGTGTTTGCGTTTGCCCGAAAAAGATGGTGATTGGGGACTTAATATGATACGGTCAATACGGAGGTCAAGAACCGACTATTCTTGGAGTTTCATTGATAAAAACCTAGGAAACTACGAAGTTCAGACGGGAAGAATGTACGGTATTGGAGAAGTAGAAAGCCCTGTTCGTCTTTCCTTTATGCCCTATGCACAGACTAGTTTGGATGTTTATGAGGGCAATGAAACCTTTGGATACAGTTTGGGTGCTGATGCCAAGTATGGTATCAACAAGAGCTACACCCTAGACATCACCCTTATTCCCGATTTTGGTCAAGTACCCTTTGATAGGCAATTTGTAAACCTCTCCCCCTTTGAAAATCAATTTGATGAAAACCGCCAATTCTTTGTAGAAGGTGTGGAGCTCTTTAATAGATCCAATCTTTTTTATTCTCGCAGAATTGGAGGATCTCCTAAAAATATTTCGGGAGTAGATTTAAATGATTCTACTCTTTCTGGGGGAACCCAAGAGTATACTCAATTACTCAATGCTACTAAGGTTACTGGACGAGGATCCACTGGTTGGGGGTTGGGTTTTTTGAATGCTATAACAGACAATAACTATTTTACAGCTACTGACTCTATGGGAAATGAGGTATCTCAACTTGTGGAACCTCTCACTAACTACAACGCTCTTGTAGTAGATAAGCGCTTTAATCAAAACTCTTCTGTTGGGTTGATGAATACCAATGTTTTAAGAGATGGAACGGCAAGAGATGCCAATGTCACCTCTGCTTATGCAGACATTATGTTTTCTAATAATTCCTATAGAGCCAATGCCAATGTGAACACTTCCGTAATTAGTGAAGACGCCTCCTCTGAGGTAGGCTTTAATGCCTTATGGTCTTTGGAGAAGCAACGCGGGAATTTTCGTTTTTCCGTTGGGCAAGAAGTTATTGATACTACATATGACCCCAATGATATGGGATTCTTAGCAAGAGGAAATAAGATTTATCACTTTGGACAAGTGTCTTACGAGATTTTTGAACCTTGGTGGTATCTTAACCGCTATCGCCTCAATTTGGGTGTGGACCATCAAATGCTCTATTCCACGCGATCATTTGAGTCTTTTTCTATAATGCCGAGTGCCTTCTTTGTTACCAAAAACTTTTTTGCGGGCGGATGGAACGCAAACTTTAGCCCGGTTGAGGAGTATGATTTCTTTGAGCCAAGAACTCCAGGACGCTTTGTAAAGTATCCTGCTAGCTATGGTCAAGAGTTTTGGATATCTACTGACTATAGGAAGCCTTTTGCTTTGGATGTCAGGCTATACAACAATACCTGGCTAGAAGGCCCCTACAACCATTGGAATATTAATATTAGTCCCCGTTTTAGATTCTCGGATCAACTGTTTATGGTTTATGATTTTAAAGGTGGAGCAGAGAGTAATAATTTGGGATATGCAGGCTCTTCTGGCGATACCGTGTATATGGGGTATCGAAACATTGAATCTGTAACCAATAGTATTGCTACCTCTTATAACATCAATCCGGATTTGAGCATTACCCTTGATTTTAGGCATTACTTTACGCAGATTGTCTACACTAACTATCAGCATTTAAATCAAGACGGTACGGTATCCGAAATAGATACAGATTTACACAGAGACTTGACCTTTAATTCGGTAAATTTAGACCTTAAGCTCAATTGGTGGTTTGTACCTGGTTCTACCGTGAGTGTTTTGTACCGTAACAGTTTATTAAATAACAGTCCAGATATTGATGACTCTTACTTTGAGTCCTTAGAAGACCTATCAGCTCTGCCCTTTTTGCATCAGCTGTCTTTTAGGTTGACCTATTTTTTGGATTACAACGATGTAGTAAAGTGGAGCAAAAGAAAGTAATAGAAGCTCGCGGAATTAGTAAATCCTTTGGAGAGCTTGAGGTCCTAAAAACGGTTGACTTTAGTTTACCAAAAGATAAGATAGTGTCAATTGTAGGTGCTTCTGGTGCCGGAAAAACCACTCTGCTTCAGATTTTAGGTACTTTAGAAAAGCCTGATCAAGGGGACTTATTCATAGAAGGGCAATCATTGGTCGGGATGTCCGACCACCAAATTTCTTCTATGAGAAATCAAAAAATAGGATTTGTATTCCAGTTTCATCATCTCCTCCCTGAGTTTAATGCATTAGAAAACATATGCATACCTGGTTATATAGGCAATGGGAATCCTGCTGAAGTAGAGGAGAAAGCAAAGTCTTTATTGGAGACCATGGGTGTTTATGATCGCAGAAACAATAAGCCTTCTGAGCTTTCGGGTGGTGAGCAACAAAGAATTGCCATTGCAAGGGCAATGATCAACAATCCAGCGGTTGTGTTAGCAGATGAACCCACAGGGAATCTGGACTCCACCAATGCTAGGGTTATACATGACTTGTTTCTTCAAATGAAGAGTGAATACAACCAAGCATTTGTTTTGGTAACCCACAATCAAGAATTGGCTCAGCTTGCTGATATTAAACTGGAAATGAAAGATGGTAATTTTCTGTAAATGAATAAGAAAGACCTAAAAGAATTTTTGGATGAAAAGTCAAGTCAGTACCAGAATTCTGCTTTTTTTGACGAAGATCCCATACAAATTCCTGCAAGGTTTACGCTGCAAAAAGACATAGAAATTGCTGGTTTTCTGACCGCAACCATTGCTTGGGGAAATAGAAAGTCCATCATTAATAACGCAAATAGAATGATGGATCTAATGGATCATTCTCCTGCTGACTTTATTGAAAATCATACAGAATCCGATTTACAATCCTTACAACCGTTTGTGCATAGAACCTTTAATGGAGAAGACATTACTTTCTTCATTAAAGCCCTGCAAAGACTCTACCGTTCTCATGCCACCCTGGAGGACTATTTTATCCCTAGACAAGTCGCCAAAAATTCAACCCATAATCTTCACGGGGCAATTGATGATTTTAGAACTGATTTTTTAAGGGATTATTCTGGGAGGACTACCAAGCATATTGCAAGCCCAGCAAAAGGTTCTACCGCAAAGAGAATACACATGTATCTAAGGTGGATGGTGAGAAAAGGCCCTGTTGATTTTGGAATATGGCACAATGTACCTACTTCCCTTCTCTCCTGCCCTGTGGATGTGCACAGTGGACGTGTTGCCAGAAAATTAGGAATCCTTAGCAGGACCCAAAACGATTGTAAAACGGTTCTAGAATTAGATGATTCGCTTAGAAAATTAGATCCAAGTGATCCTGTAAAATATGACTTTGCTCTTTTTGGATTAGGTGTTTTTGAAAAATTCTAATTTATTGGATTCAATCTACCTAATGTAAAGAGGACCATCACTTTTCCTGATTCAATGAGTCTGCCCAAGCGGCCAGGTCCATGGACTCTACCGTTGATGGAGAATCAGAACTTTCGGCAAGAGCCATCATTGACCTCGCTACGGTTTGATAGGTAACTCCCTTGTAGTTCTTGGGTATGAGGAAACCCAGAAAATTATAGAGCCAAATAGCTATCTTCTCTCCAACCCGGTTTTCTTCCCTTTTACCCATTAATAAGGAGGGTCTTACCATGGTGGTTCCTCCCGGGTTATGGGCGCTAACCCCCTCTTCCATTTCTCCTTTTATTCTATTGTAAAAAAAAGAAGACCTTGAATTAGCTCCCAGGGAAGAAATCACTATCACTTTGGGGACTCCTGTTTCTTTGGCCCAACGAGCCCATGCTATTGGGATATCTACGTCAATGGTCTTGTATTGCTCTTTATCTGGAGTCTTTTTCTGTGTAGTCCCTATGCAAATAAATAGGACATCTGAATTGGGAAATGAAAAATCAGATGGATTTGCAACCTCTCCTTTTTCTCGATGAATGTTGTGGGAAGAAGGTTGCTCCGTTTTACGTGCAGATCTAACGGGAGCATATACCTTGCAATTTGGACGGTTCTTAATAATCTGAAATAATAGCTCTTGTCCAACGGCCCCACTGCTACCCACAATAATTGCTGATGTCATGGTTCTATGTTTTTTGAATTAGAGGGTCTTACAATATACCTGATTACCTTGGAGTTACCTGATGAATGCTGGGATGTCTCTTCTATAGGCTTTTGAAGGGGTAACCCCTTTTCATCTAATTTCCAGGCATCTCCAATTACCTCAGAATCTACTTCGTCCTCAAAATGATCGGGTTCCTCAAAACGATTTGGCAGTTCTATGGTACTAAAAACAAGTGCTAAAAGAAATCCAGAAATTGCTCCTCCTACATGACCTTCCCAACTGATTCCTTCCTCAATTGGGAACAATCCCCAAAAAAGACCTCCATATAAAAATCCAATAAGTAAACTTAAGCTCAAGAGGTATTTGTTAATTTTAATGATTCCAGAGAAAAAAGTAAAAAAAGCCAAGGAATACACCATACCAGAGGCGCCTATATGATACCCTGGTTCTGCAATAAACCAAGTGATGACCCCCGGCAAGATCCAAGATACTAGCGTAGTCGTAAAGAATACTTTAGGAAAGAAATACCTCACTGCAGTCAACAAAACGAGCAAGGAGGAAATATTTCCCAATAAATGCCCCCAACTACCATGAATCAAGGGCATAAATAAAATACCCTTCAACCCTCCGATTGTACCGGGAAACAAGCCCCATTGATGAGTATTTTCAAAGAAAAAACCCTGAAGAATGTAGGCAATCAACAAGGTTCCCACAATTAGGGAGGGAAATAAGAAATATCGGGTTAAATTTGTTTTTTGAGTAGACATATACTTAAAAGTAACGCTAATTTTCTGAAAACGTCTTGGTCCAATGAATTCTTTATCTCCTGGTTCTCTTCCTCCTCTTGCAGAACGTATGCGGCCTACTTCTTTAGATACTTATGTAGGGCAAAGCACGCTCATCGGTACGGATGGTTATCTAAGGAAAATCATGAAAGGAGGATTGCTTCCCAGTTTGATTTTATGGGGACCTCCGGGCGTGGGAAAAACCACTTTGGCTCATATTTTGGCAAACTCTGTAAAAGCGCAGGTATTTGTATTAAGCGCCATTAATTCTGGTGTAAAGGATATTAGAGAGGTATTGGAAAAAGCCAAGAGCAAAACCTTGTTTTCGGGGGCAAAACCGGTTTTATTTATTGATGAAATCCATCGTTTTAGCAAGTCTCAACAGGACAGCCTTTTGGGTGCGGTAGAAAAAGGAACCATAACCCTTATTGGGGCCACCACGGAGAATCCTAGTTTTGAGGTGATTCCGGCTCTTTTGTCTAGGGCACAGGTTTACACCTTGACTCCGCTTTCTATAGAGGAACTTAAATCTATTGTCAATCAAGCCATAACCGAAGATGTAGAATTACAAAAGCTTGATATTTCTATAGAGGAATGGCAATCATTACTTGCATTCTCTTCTGGAGATGCCCGTAAGCTATTAAATGTTTTGGAGATGGTGATTATGGGACAAGATCCCAAAGCCCCTATTGTGATTACAAATGACAAGGTGACCTCTAGCCTACAAAACAGGCCTCTTACCTATGACAAAGACGGAGAAATGCATTATGATATTATATCTGCCTTTATTAAATCCATTAGAGGATCTGATCCCAATGCTGCATTGTACTATATGGCGAGAATGATCGAAGGAGGTGAAGATGCAAAATTCATTGCTAGAAGACTGCTAATCTTAGCGTCTGAGGACATTGGCAACGCGAATCCAACCGCATTGATTTTGGCAAATAGCACCTTTGATGCCGTTCAAAAAATAGGCATGCCAGAAGGGCGGATAATTCTTTCTCAATGTGTGGTTTACTTGGCGAGTTCTGCAAAGAGCAATGCAAGTTACCTAGCTATAGATAAAGCTATAGCAGAAGTTAAAGTATCAGGTGACCTTCCTGTGCCCATGTCTATGAGAAATGCTCCTACACAGTTGATGAAGGATTTAAATTATGGAGTCGGCTATAAGTATTCCCACGATTATCCTGGGGGGTTTGTTGACCAAGAGTATATGCCTGATGCTCTTAGAGGAAAATCTTTTGTGTCATTTGGAGATAACGAAAGAGAAAAGAGTTTAAAGGCCCGATTACTCCATTGGTGGAAGGACAAATACTCTTGGTAAGAAAAATTACGACCTAAAAAAAGCGACCCCAATGGGTCGCTCTTTTTATGCAATAAATGAATTCTGTTTAGAATCCGTCAAATGAACGGGTCACAGAAACTGCATTTCCATCACAATCCGCAGATATTTTAAAGATGTTGTTACATGCATCTGATGATAAGAAATCCACACCTAAGTTGGCAGTAGCAATACTATCTCCAGTTAGTGTCAAGCTAGCTACACCTTCTGTAACTCCATATTGGCAAGTACGATCATACTTTAATGGAGGATTAATAGTAGCAGCAAAGGCATTGTTGTTTGCAACTGCAGAAGCCGAGGATGTTCCTGACAATTCATAGCTATCATCAGTTAAATCGTAAACTGTATTGTACCCACTTGTCCACAACATAGTCATAGTAGATGAGAAGGTGATCTCTTGACCTACTCCTAGGTTGGTACATGTGAGCTCTAAACTAGTGTTTCCAATGTTTTCTAAACCAAGGGCTCCCGTGATTTCTACATCATTATAGAAGTAGTTCTCAGTAGCAATTCCTACCGTTCCATTCACCAAGTAATCTCCGGTGTATCCTGCCTTGATTTTTCCTCTGCGATCTCCGTTAGTAGTACCTACATTGGTAGAACCAAAATCAATAATCACAGAATCTGCGGTTAACACACAGTTGGCTCCATCAATGTTGTTCATTCCAGTAGCTAAAAGAACTGAGTCTCTCATGGCTACATCTACTCTGTTTACAATGTCAATAAACCCACCCGTTGCTTCTACAAAGCTTTCTCCTATGGCGTAGTCATCATCACTGATTCCACATAAGTTTTCTAGTTCATCACAGCCTGTAAACAGCAAAGATGCTGTAATAAGGCCCATCCAAATTTTTCCAGTTGTTTTCATTTTGATTGTTTTTGCGTTAATGTGAAGGGTTATTTTGGGTTTTCTGTTTCTGTATTTTCTGTTGACTCTGGCTCAGTTGGAGTTTCTGTTTCAGTTCCTGTTTCTTCTGTTTGTTCCGTTTCTGCAGGAGCTTCACCTTCTGGCTGTTCAATTGGGGTTGCCTCAGGAATAGCTTGAGGAGTTTGAGTTTCTGAAGGCGTATCCTCTACTCGTGCATAATGTCCTTTGGAGAAATCCCAGAAGCTAAGATTCATTCCTATTAAGATGCTTGAAGATTTGGCTTCTCCAGGTACAATAAGTCCGTAAACATTGTCTGACATAACCGTAAACTGAACGGCACCGGCTCTTAATGAGACCCCAGCTCCAATATTACTTTGGGTATCATTTAAGATATTGTAAGAGAGGTTAAAGTTGATCCAGCGTGCCCACTTACCCATGTATACAATGCTGTAGTCATTGTAGTGTTGTCCATTGGGAATTTTGGTTCCTCTGTACACCAATCCAAAGCCGTGTTTTGGGGTGAGCATATATTCTGTAGAAGCTGCAAAGGTCATTGGCATTGGGGTAGAGTACGGCGTGCCTTCGCCTTCCTGAAAATCAAAAGCTTCTGCTAAGGAGTCCCCTATGTAATCTATGTTAGAAGATCCTCCATCTGCAGGATCAAATTCAAACCCATCCCAAACAAATTCTCCTTTGGAGGTATAGTTGTATAGGTTTTCGTTCCAATTGATGGAGCCTATGTCCGTTACCGAAGCAGAAACACTCCAGTTATCTTTAATTCTGTAATTGGCTCCTAGGTCAAAACCAATACCATTATTGGGACCAAAACCATAGTCTAACAATAATTCATCTGTTGTAGGTGTATTGCCTTCAATTAGGTCCGTAGCTCCTGCGGTTTGAACCAAAATATCATTAGAAAATCTAATTTCATCTATACCACTGTAAATGGAGACATCAAACTTAGTGGTCTGTAGGTTGTAAATACCCACATAGTACTTTCCGCGGACTCCTACGGTTAGTTTATCATCCATAAAGTTCTTCTGAACTCCAATGTGATAGGTATTGTATCCTAGCATAAATTGATTCATGTCCTCTATTTGAACTTCTTTTTCGAAAAATTCATCAGAGGCATTTCCATAATACGCCAGTCTAAAAAGTGTAGATGGTATTTGGTAATTGTTGGTTGATGATTGGTAAGCTCCCATAGACCAATAAAAATCACCTGTCTTAAAGCCAAGGTTTAAGAGCTCAACCGTTTGAGCAACATATACTCTATCCGATGGGTCAATTCCAGCTATAATATCTGGAAGCGCCTCGTTTACGTCCACATCAGCACCAAACAATCCCTCTAGTGTAAATAATGTTGATTGCGCAGTAACATCAATTGATGAAAGACCGGGGAGACCTAGGTACCATCTGTAAGGTGTGGGTTTTCCTGGATTTAAAATTTGCGATTGAGGCAAGTGATCGAAGGTGTAAACACCCATGGATCTTTGCGCAAAGGCTTCAGGAGAATACAACCCCAAAGCAAATATCAGAAATGCGGTTATTCTTATTCTCATGGAGATACGTTTAGACTAAGTTTAGTGCGAATAGCCAAGGCAACTTCTATAGAGTAATCGTGATAGATCTTTACAGAAGTTTGACCATTGTTAGTAGTATTAAAAGTAGATCTAAGCGTAATTGAAGTACTGTTTAATAATTTGGTGAGATTCTCTGCTTCAAAAAGAAGAGAACTTCGTGTGTCTACTGTGCCTATTGCTCTTCCATTACCATCTACTGGAGTTGCCTCCATAAGGTTGGCTAAGGTCAAGGTATCAATAGAGTTTCCGGAACTGTTGACCAAAATCATTTCTAAATCGGTTTCAAGAGGAAATCCATTCTTAACAGAGAAAAACATTTCTAAGCGCTCTAGGGGGTTTTCTTGATTAGCCAATCCACCCCAATCTATATCGGGGATTTCTTGCTCAATAACCATGTCTTGCGCTCTAATTTCAAGTGGAAGTTCTACCTCTAGGTCCACTCTTACCTCTCCGTTACTTCCCACAAAGTTGTCATTTCCAATATTCCCCATGGGATTGGTAGATATCTTACCTCCAAAAACAAGGTCGTTGGGGAGGTTAGAGATAAAGTTTACAATATTACTTGAAGTCTTGTCAATAAAAATAGTCGTTGTATCCCAATCTCCCACTACTGTAGGACCGGGAACCACTTGGTTCTGAAGGTTCAATGGAACCACGTTCCCTGATTTGCTAACACCGTCTATATCCACTTCAAATTCTAAGGGTACTCCCACGTTAGAAGCTACTTCTAGACGAATAATAGGATTTTCTAGGTATAGTCCAGACACAAAGTCTTCTACTCCGCCCAAGTCAAATTGGAAAGAATTAGAAGGAATGGCCTGGTCTCTTTTTCCAAAGTATCCTCTAAGTCCATCGGGAACCAAATCTACATATTGTATGGTGATTTCTATATCCGTTCCCGTAGGAGCAGATGTAGAAGAAAGAATATCAAAGGTGAACCCTAAGTTGTTGTAGGGGTTAGCTCCCGTAGAAAAATCAATAACCGTATTGGCAAGGTCAATTTGGCCAGTTGTGGTGGCCCCTACTCCGTTGAGAAGAAAAGAGGTTGGGTTACCGTTTCCTAAAGTTCCGTTTTCTAAATCCAAGAGAATGTCCACATTGGAGGTGGTATCTGGATTGTATATGGTCCAAACCAATGTTCCTGTTAAAAATGACGCCTCCTTTAATTCAGCTCCCGCTATGGTGGCTAAAGAGGTACTAAAGTTAATAGCAGGGTCACCCACCTTCACTACTTGGGTCAAAGGGTCTTGATTAGGGATTTGAGCAAAGTCCCTTATGCCGTATCCAAATATGGAATCTTGATTGTAAACTAATCTCACTAGGTTGTCTGGATCAACAGTAACCACACTGTCTTCTTTGACAATGTCAGACAGACTGAGTTTAGTCTTTGCGATGGGTAATACCCATTCGGAATTAATACTAATATCGGCAGTATCCGTATTTATATCGGGTAGACAAGAAACAGACACCAAACCGATACAAGCAAATGAAAGTATTCGTTTCATAATGGACTTAAGGTTTGGGACAAATGTAAGTAAATTCTTAGAGGAAATTAATACCCGTTTATGGGGATATTAAAGGTTTATTATCCGTATTTGGGTTCTTCGGTTTAACTGCCTTCCTTCACTGGTCTCATTGGATGCTATGGGTTCTTCCTCTCCCCTTCCTATGGTCTTAATTCGGGTGCTTTCTACCCCTTTAGACACAAGGAATTCTGCTACACTTTGTGCTCTTTTTGCGCTGAGGGTTGCATTGGCTTGAGCTCCCCCAATGTCATCTGTGTGTCCTTGGATTTCTATCTCTATGGTGGGGTTTATTTCCATGAATTCTACGAGGGTGTTGAGTTCGTATTCAGAGACCTCTAAAAGCTCAAAAGAATTACTTCCAAATAAGATATTGTTTAGCGCAAATTCTGCATCTACCTGAATGGGAACCAGTGGCGCTTTAATTTTTTGGGGAGAAATCTCATTGGATTCTACCAATGAAAAATTCTGGCTAAATAAAGTGTAGCCAACCTTCTTTACCTCAAGACTGTAATCACTGCCTGCAGGAAGTGCTATGCTAAAGAATCCGTTTTTTCTAGAGGTTAGTTTTGCGAGTAGTTTTCCTGAGGTGAGATTAAAAATATCTACAGGTGCGGAGAGTGGTTTTTCTGTCTCCACATCATAGACAGTACCTTCTATCCAAGCCACTGGATTGGCCCTAGAGTTTGTGGGAAGTTCAAAACTAAATAAGTCGTAGAAATTTTCACTTCCTCCCTCCTGATTCAGTCTATCGGAAGCAAAATAGGCCTGTTTTCCGTTGGGCCCAACAATTAATGAGAATTCATCCCTATTGGTGTTAATAGGATATCCTAGGTTTTGAGGTTCACTCCATCTTTCGTCCTCACCTTTGCGACTTAAATAGATGTCCTTTCCACCCATCCCTGGATGACCATCAGAGATAAAGTATAAAGTCTTATTGTCAAAATGAATAAAAGGCGATTCCTGTTTGTAGCTATTGTTAATAGGTCCTTCCAATAATTGTGCTTTTGACCAGGTCCCATCGGTTCTTATATGAGAAACATAAATATTTACGTTTTTTGAACGCCCATTCTTCCCTCTCGCAAAATATAGAGTGAGTCCATCAGAAGAAATAGAAGGTTGGGATTCCCAAGCCCTGCTATTTATGCTATCACCCAAATTTCGTGGAGAAGACCAGCTTCCATCTGTGAGCTTATAGCTCAGGTAAATATCGCAAGACCCTTTGCCATCATATCTTTCGCATCCAGCAAAAAATAAAAAACGCCCATCTGCCGATAGGCTTTGAGCCCCTTCGTTGGCCGGGCTATTGAGTTTCCCACCCAATCGAGTGCCTTGAGTCCAGCCTGTATCTGTCTTTACGGAGCCGTAAAAATCTTCGTCTCTTTTTTTGCCGTTGGGATTCCTTCTCGTATAAACCATTTTTGTCCCATCACCGCTGATACTGGGGAAATACTCCATGGCATTCGTATTAAAGGGCATGGGCGTGGGATCAAAGGGAACCGGGTTTTCTATGGCGTTTTGGGCAAAGGCACAATTTGCGAGAAGCTTTTTTACCTGTGACTTACTCTCTTCTCTAGCTCTGGGATATTTCAGGTAATTCTGACCGGCTTGCTTTGCAGCTAAATACTCTCCAGAATTAAACTGAGAAATCGCAAGATTATAAAAGACAAAATCTCCGCCTCCATTAACTAAGGCCCTCTGGTACTGAGTGCTTGCCTTGGCGTATACTTCTTGAGCTAAATATACATCTCCCAAAAATATATAGGCCTCTACATATTCAGGAGAATCTTTAATGGCTTTATTTAGCTTGACGATAACCTCTGGAAAATTTCTTTTTCTGGCGAGTTCCTGAGCCTCGCGGTAATATTTCCGAGCTCTTTTGGATTGGCTCATGGCCGAAATAGAAATCATGAAAAAACAAAGGACAAGGAGAGGAGATTTATGAGTGTGGAGTGCCATTGAGGACGAGTGTTAATTAACTTGTTGACTAATTAACGTAAAACCTTTCAATTGCAGTCTATTTAATGATTGATTTTATTAATTTTGAAGCTTTGGTAGAAATCCTATGAAAGTACAAGACGCTTACGAGCAAGTCAAAGAAGTATTTACAGAGTTTTTGGAGAACAATGGGCAGAGAAAAACGCCTGAACGCTATGCCATACTCAAAGAAATCTACCAAGTTCAGGATCACTTTGATATTGAATCCCTCTACATTTCTATGAAGAATAAAAACTATCGAGTAAGTAGAGCTACTCTCTACAACACGATAGATCTTCTCCTACAATGTAAATTAGTGAGGAAACATCAATTTGGTCAAACCCAAAGTCATTACGAGAAATCATATTTTAATAAACAACACGATCATATTATCCTTACCGATACGGATGAAGTGATTGAGTTTTGTGACCCTAGAATACAGACCATTAAAAACACAATAGAAGAGGTTTTTGGCGTATCTGTAACCGGACATTCCCTCTATTTTTACGCCCAGCGCAACGAAGAGGAAAATACTAAGAAATCCAAGAAAACAAATTAATCAATCTTACCACTGTCATTTATGGCTGTAGATGTGCTATTAGGTCTTCAATGGGGAGACGAAGGAAAAGGAAAAATTGTTGATGTATTTACCAAACAGTATGACATCATTGCAAGGTTCCAAGGAGGTCCAAATGCTGGACACACCCTAGAGTTTGACGGACTCAAACACGTATTACACACGATTCCTTCTGGGATTTTTCACAAGGGTGTGATGAACATCGTTGGTAACGGCGTTGTAATTGATCCCATTATTTTTAAGAAGGAAATTGATTCTCTTGTAGAAATTGACCCTACCGTAGTAGATAGGTTGATGATTTCTAGAAAGGCCCATCTAATACTTCCTTCTCATCGTATTTTGGACGCTGCTTCAGAAAATTCAAAGGGAAAGAAAAAAATCGGATCTACACTTAAGGGGATTGGACCGACGTACATGGATAAAACAGGCCGTAATGGCCTGCGCGTTGGAGATACAGAAATGAAAGACTTTAGAGCCAAGTACGACGCCCTAGTCAGTAAACATACAGATCTGATTAATCTTCATGATTTTGAATTTGATTTGTCAGAAATGGAATCAGAATGGTTCTCTGCCATTGAATTTTTGCAAACGCTACCCTTTATTGACTCAGAAGAATACATAGCGCAAAACCTAAAGGAGGGAAAAACCATTTTAGCCGAAGGAGCTCAGGGAACACTTTTGGATATTGACTTTGGTACCTACCCTTTTGTGACTAGTTCCAACACCACGTGTGCCGGAGCTTGTACGGGTCTAGGCGTAGCACCCAATAGAATTAAGGATGTTTTTGGGATATTTAAGGCCTATACTACACGCGTAGGATCGGGACCCTTCCCCACAGAGTTATTTGATTCTGTAGGAGAGACCCTCCAAAAACAAGGAAATGAATTTGGCGCTACAACGGGGCGTGCTAGAAGATGTGGGTGGATAGATATCCCCGCTCTTAAATATGCGATACAAGTTAACGGGGTTACCCAGTTAATGATGATGAAGGCTGATGTGCTTTCCGGAATAGAAGAAATCAAGTCTTGTATTGCCTATGAGTACAGGGGAGAACGCATTGAACACCTTCCTTATGACATCAAGGAAGAAAACATCAAGCCCATATACGAGAGCCTTCCTGGTTGGACAGAAGACTTGACAGAAATGACTTCAGAAAATCAATTTCCTGAGGCATTTGCGCAGTATATTCAATATTTGGAACAGAAATTGGAAGTGCCTATTAAGTTGGTTTCTATTGGACCCGACCGCAGGCAAACCATATTACGTTGATAAACAGATTTTATATAACTAAAATAAGGCGTAGGAGTTTTCTCCTAGGCCTTTTTTTTGTCTTTTCCGTTTCCTTGGTCATAAGTCAACCCACAGATAATGGAGATCAATTGGTGAATTTTTCTGCCAAGTCCACAAAATTCAATAAAGCCAAAGGGTACTACCGACTTTTTAGGGACGTTAAGCTGACTCAAAAAGGGGCAGTTCTCACCAGTGATAGTGCTCATTACTATCCTGACAACAATTCGTATGTTGCCTACAGTCGGGTAGCTGTAAATCAAGGAGACAGCTTGTTTTTATATGGAGACAAGCTAAATTATGATGGCAATACACAGACCATAGATGTTACTGGAGAAGTAACTTTTACAGATGGAAAAATGACTTTGGCCACCAAGGAGCTAATCTTTGATAGGGCCAACAACAACATTTATTTTCCCTATAGAGGAACCATTACCTCTGATCAAACCCAACTAATCTCCAAAAGAGGCACCTATCTCACCGAGCAAAAACTCTTTTTATTTAAAGATAGTGTAAGAATACACCACCCAGAATACGAGATTGAGGCCGATACACTACTCTATGGAACGGCGAGTAAAACCGCCTATTTTAGGGGCCCCACTACTCTTTTGGGGGACTCCAGTTATATTTATTGCGAGCGTGGTAAGTTTAATCTAAAGACCAATATTGCTGACTTTACCCAAAATGCATTAATTAGAGATGGGAGAAGCTTTTTAAGAGGTGATAGTATTTATTACGAAAGAGAAACTGGCCTGGGAGAGCTTTTTGGCAATGTTTTTATAGAAGATACCGTGCAAAAGTTCTTTATCACAGGACAGATTGGTACATATACTCAAAAACCGGAATACGCCTTTATTACCGGTGATCCCATATATTCTCAAATTCTTAAAAAAGATACCCTTCACATTTCTGGAGACACCATAATTATTGACCAAATTAAGGAGGGAAGAGAACTTATCGTTTCTCATCATGTAAGAATGTACAAATCTGATTTTCAAGGCAAATCAGATTCTCTTTACTACTCAGATGTAGATTCTAGCTTTACCTTTTATAGGAATCCTGTTTTGTGGAATAACAAGACTCAATTGACTTCAGATAAAATGTTTATTACCACTAAGAATCAGGTACTTGACTCATTACACATGATAGGTAATGCCTTTATGATGAATGAGGTAGATAGCATTCATTACGATCAAGTAAAGGGTAAGAATATGTATGGTACCTTTGAAGATAATGAACTGAGAACACTTTACGTTTCTGGAAATGGTCAAACGGTTTACTATGTGTTTGATGCCAAAGCTAATTCGTATCTTGGGGTGTATAGAGCGGATTGCTCAAATATGGTCATCACCCTAAAGGAAAGAAGGGTTCACTCCATTAACTTTATGGTAAAACCAAATACCATATTATATCCCTTGCACAAGATACCTGAAGGGGAGAAAAGACTCAAGGGATTTAATCCTCGATTCCATGAAAGACCGACTTCTAGAGAAAATATGGTAAAGTAATTGAATGGATAAATAGTAATGCAAAAGAATCTCCTTCTAGCAGTCTACCTATTCTTGGGTACCTTGGGTGTTCAAGGACAATCTTATTTTATTTCTTTTTCGGATTCTTTACAATGGCCGGCGTTTTCTAAAATTTCTACTACCCATGACTCATGGATTATGATGTGGTTTCACGATAATTCTCATCCCGAATCCATTGAGCTTAACAACAGTCCCTATTTTGATGATTTCGAAAAGGTTTTTGACCCCAAAGGTTTGCCTCTACTCGTGGATCTTCAAGAAAAATCCATGTCTTCTTGGAGTCAACATTTTGGGATCAATGACGCTCCAGTAATTGTTTTCTTAAGAGGCGGTAGGGTTTATCATAAGATAGAGGGCATTCCGCAACAAACCTTTGATCAAGATTATAAGAAAGCCCAATACAACTACTCAAAATACCCTATCTGGCAAGGAGAATTTTCTAAAGATGGCATAGAGACCTTCCATTTGATGCAATTGATATATGTAGAATTTTACAATCAAAATCAATTGGCATTAAACACTTTGATACCCAAAATGCAACTTCAGGTAACCGATGAGGATTTGTCCAACACTCAGTTGTGGCCATACTTTTTGGATTTTGGGTTGGACGCTAGTTCTGCATTGTTTTTAACCCTTAGGGATCATCCTGAATTGACCCAATCTCCTGGTGACACTTTTCCTAGATTGGCTTATGCCGAAAGAGCTTTGAATTTTAATATCACAAACAGAAGCTTGTCCATAGATTCTTTGAGCATTCCTTGGTTATCAGAAGAGATAATCTATCCCCTAGTTGCAGATTCTTCTGAATCAACTGCCATGGAGCTAGCCTTATGGCAAGAGTTTTTAATCGGAAAAAAACGATGGAAGACCTACCGTAAAATCACGGAAATTCACTTAACAGAATATCCCAGTGCACAATCCGTAATCGACCAAGTAGACAAGGCATTGTCTTTGAATTACACCTTGTTTAAAGAATCTTGCTTTGATTGGATTCGCTTAGGCCTGCAAGCCAAAAAAAACACAGGACTCTATATACGGCAGGCTTATCTAGAGCTCAATAGTGGAGATTATACCTCGGCAACGATCAGTGCACAATTGGCCTACCAATACGCATATACCCCGCAGGAGAAAAAACAGGTAGATCGCTTGATGTCTAATCTATTTGGGAATTAATGCTATTTTAAATGCCCTTTCTTTTTAAGAATTCCAGCAATGTTGGGTTCAAAGTAATTAGGGCCCTTTAAGACTTTTCCATCTTCCCTGTAAATGGGGTTACCGTCTTCTCCTAATTTGGACATATTACTTCTTTGAATTTCTTCAAAAACCTCTTCAATTACATCTTGTAAACCGTGTTTTAAAATGGTCCCCGATAAGATATACATCATATCTCCTAGCGCATCGGCTATCTCTACCAAATCTCCATTTTCTGCGGCCTCTAAATATTCTTCATTTTCTTCCCTCATAAGCTTGTACCTTAACGTGTAATCCGAGGGACTCAATTGGGCTTCAACTTTTTCTGCATTCCCAATGTTAAAGGTTTCATGAAAGATAGCTACGTGGTCCATTTGTTTCTTCATAAAAAAGATGCGATTATAGGGTTATTATTCCCTTGTATTTAAATACAAGATTTGCTTATAGGTTGTACTTTTGATGTCAAATACGAATATAATGGAAAACATAACCACTGGCCACTGGATATTTGCAGGAATTTTTGCTGTTTTTTTTATTGGTTACCTGGTTTGGTCCTACAGAAAGGACCTAGCCATTCACAAAATTCACTACAAGGGAAGTCTGACTTTTGTCCTTGTTTTTATCCTATTATTCTTTTTAATTTTCATCTTTAAAAGAATACTATAACAGTACTCAAATACAACTTCTATGTACACCCCTGTTTCTGCAGATGATGCCGTAAAAATCATCAAAGACCATCACAGTGTTTTTATACACACTGCAGCAGCCGCTCCCTCCATGCTTATAGAAGCCATGGTAAGAAGGTCCGATGAACTCAAAGGAGTAAGGATTTTTCAACTTCACACGGAGAACAAAGCAGAATATGCAGAGCCACAATACAAGGGGATTTTTGAAATCTATTCCTTGTTTATTGGAGGAAATGTACGCAAGGCAACCCAAGAGGGACGCGCTCATTTTATCCCCGTTTTTCTATCCGAAATTCCTGGGCTTTTTAGACGCAAAAAAATACCTTTAGACGTGGCCTTAATTCAAGTAAGTCCACCGGATCAACACGGGTTTTGTTCTTTGGGAATAAGTGTTGATGCTTCTTTAGCTGCACAAGAGTCTGCAGCCTATGTGATTGCTCAAGTAAACCCCAATATGCCAAGGTCACATGGAGACGGCCTTATTCATATCTCAAAATTTGATGCTTTTGTAGAGTGCAACGACCCCATTCACGAGCACGCTCTTCCCGACCCCACTCCCGTTGAGGACAAAATTGGAGATTACATAGCAGAAATGATAGACGATGGGTCTTGTTTGCAAATGGGCATTGGAACCATTCCCAATGCCGTTTTAGCCAAATTACACAATCACAAAAACCTTGGGGTCCATACAGAGATGTTTTCTGATGGCGTAGTGCCTCTAGTAGAATCCGGCGTTATCAACAATAGCCTCAAAAAGAGGCATCACGGAAGAGTTGTTTCTGGCTTCGCCTTTGGAACCAAAAAGCTCTACGATTTTATTGATGACAATCCACAGGTGGCCATGCTTGATATTGCTTACGTAAACGATGTTTCGGTAATCAAGAAAAACCCTAATATGGTCAGTATCAACAGTGCCATTGAGGTAGATATAACGGGACAAGTATGTGCGGACTCTATTGGGACCAAATTCTATTCTGGTGTGGGAGGTCAAATGGATTTTATTAGAGGAGCCTCTCTCTCTGAGGGTGGAAAACCCATAATTGCCCTTCCCTCAACTACGAGAAGAATGGATACCAAGATTGTACCAGTACTCAAACCAGGTGCAGGTGTAGTCACTACACGTGCACACGTGCATTACGTTGCTACGGAGTACGGAGTTGCCGATCTCTATGGAAAATCTGTAGTAGAACGCATACGCGAAATGATTAAGATCGCTCATCCTGACCACAGGGAAGAAATTGAGCGTCAGGCTCATAAGTGGTATAAGTTATAAACATTGCGCATAAAGTAATTTCGACCTATTTTTGTATAAAATCTCCACAATGAACCAGAGTAAAAAGTCAATAGCCATTATATCAGGAGTTATACTCCTCGCTTCTTTAACGCGCCTAGTACCCCACTATCCTAACTTTACAGCTATAGGAGCTATTGCGATTTTAGGTGGTGCCACTCTTAAGGATAAATGGATGGCCCTTTTTATTCCAATAGCGGCCCTATGGGCATCTGATTTATTGCTTATGAATACTGTCTACGCCTCGTACTCAATAGGATTTAGCTTTATGTACTCTGGGTTCCTTTGGGTATATGGGGCTTTTGCTCTGAATGTCCTTATGGGACGTTATATGGCAAAATTGACTTCTTGGAAATCTCTTGCGTATACGGGAATTGCTGGAGCCATAGTGTTTTTCCTAATCACCAACTTGGGTGCATGGTTAACCGACCCTCTCTACACCAAAGACCTCAACGGATTATTGACCAGCTACGCCATGGGCCTTCCCTTTTTAGGTGCACAAATAGCCGGTAACCTATTCTATGGAGCCATCTTGACTACTGTCTTGACCACTAGTATAGTTCAAACAAAAAAGCTTAATTCTCATTGAGGCATTAAACGGTGTTGAGTAATCTCAATACCGTTTGTAGTTTGGCCCAAACAGAGGGGCCTGCCAGTCCTGGAAATCCAGGTGCCAAAGAATTTGCAATGGATGTAGACTCAGTCAATTCTAATATTCTCCGCTCAATGGAGTCCTCTGTATTGCTAACAAGGCCAACAAATTTGCTGATCTGAGGATACCACATCTTGGAAAGATAATAGGCCAAATGACCTACTCTACCCTCAATAACCACATACATTCCAAAGTCTGCGGCTTGTAAGAGCGCTCCCATTAACCCAACCAATTCAAAGCCTGCGAAATAGTTTACAAGGGTAAAAGCATCATTGCTTTTGGGGTGTTTTTGAAGGGCTCTACGCAGTTTCGCTTTGGAATTTGGAGTATTAGAGTGATGGGTTTCGCCCGTTAATGCAGCAAACAAGACCTCTGAGGACCAATCGGAACCCATGCCCATAGCAGATAAAAAGACCACTTTACAGCTCTTGGATTGAAGAGTAGAAATAACATCAGAACCATAGTCAAGTCCCGTTAAAAAATCTTGTGCGGTAAGACTGGGCTCAAAAAAGAAATTTTTGGTCTTTCTGTGAACCGAACGGTCCAAAACTCTTTTCTCTTGATGAATCCAGAAGTCTACTTGGTGATGAAGATCCCCTTCAATTCCGGTGTCCACCCATTGTATTCCCCCCGGAAAATCTCTATACACATCTGAGTAAGGATCCCTAAAGTTCAGAAAATCCAAAACCCTTTGCTGTGTTGAATACCCCACAGACTCTGAGTTGTAGGTATTGATAAACCCATGGTCTCCTGTAAAAACCAATGAGTGCGGATTCTTTAGTATAGGATGTCTTTTGTTTTGGGAAGAACAAAGTTGTAGGGCAATATCCCTTACCACGCCCCATTGACCGTGAGATTTCCCCTTAGAAAATAGAGCATAGTCTACCTCCTTTGTCCAATTGCCCTGTTCTGGGCGTATGTTAAAGAGAGGCTTCATAGTATTGGAAGAGTGAAATTTGAGAATCTATATAAGATAACGCATAAATTTCAACATTGTGCATTCTCCTAAGAAGGAAAAGTCTTCAGCGATTCGTTGTAAGCAGATTCAAAGGCCAAGGTGTTTAGCCCAGTTTCAATTTTATGTTCTGCGCAATAGGTCAAAAGGTTTTCTGTAGGCATGTTTCCCACTAGGACATCCTCAGCCATGGGGCACCCACCAAATCCTTTAATGGCAGTGTCTATGCGCTTGCAGCCATGAGTCCAAGCTGCATCGATCTTTTCTTTCCAATTGTGAGCATGAGTATGCAGATGTGCACCCATTTCTATATGTGGGTAGGCGGGTATTAGATGAGAAAAGAGTTGAGATATGGCTTCTGGTGTAGAGGTCCCAATGGTATCAGAAAGCGAAAGGACCTTTATTCCCAAGGCATCTAATTGCTCCACCCAATGTTCTACAATGTCCGTATTCCACTCCTCTCCATAAGGGTTTCCAAAACCCATAGATAAATAAACGATCAACTCCTTATTGCTTCTAAGACAAATTTCTTGTATGTTTTGTACCTCTTCATAGCTTTGGGCAATGGTTTTGTTGGTATTTCTAAGTTGAAAGGTGGGTGATATACTAAAGGGAAATCCCATGTAATCAACTTGATCAAATGATTCTGCTAATCGAGCCCCTCTCACATTGGCAACAATGGTGAGCAATTTGGAATCAGATTGTTTCCATTTAATCTGGTCCAGATACTTAGAAGTATCCTTTAATTGAGGTATAACCTTAGGAGAGACAAAAGACCCTACATCTATGGTGTCAAAACCCACATCTAAAAGCGCATTAATATAGTTGATCTTCTGTTCTGTGGGAATAAAAGAGTGCACTCCTTGCATGGCGTCTCGGGGACATTCTACTATTTTGAGATCCCTGTTTACCATGTTTTTACCAATTGTTTGTTAATGCGCTTAATCATGCCAGGGCCTTCATATACAAAACCGGAATACACCTGGACCAACCGGGCTCCTGCATCTAACTTTCTCTTGACATCGTCAGCAGTAAAAATACCTCCTACACCAATTATAGGCAATTGATCATTGCTGTTTTTTACCAAGTACTCAATCACCTCCGTACTTTTCTTTTCTACAGGACGACCACTCAGTCCTCCCATTCCAATGGAGTTAACCCTGGCTTTTGGGGTAAATAACCCTTCTCTAGAAATAGTCGTATTGGTAGCAATGAGTCCTGACAATTGAGTGTCTGCAGCAATTTGGAGAATATCATCCAATTGGGATTGGGCTAAGTCGGGTGCTATTTTTAACAAAAGGGGCTTTCCTCCCCTCTCTCTATTCTTCTTTTGGAGACCACTTAGCAATTGAGTGAGAGGTTTTTTGTCCTGAAGGGCTCTAAGGTTTGGGGTGTTGGGGGAACTTACATTTACCACAAAATAATCTACGTGATCATAGAGCTTGTCAAAGGCAATGGAGTAATCTTCAAAAGCTTCCTCATTAGGAGTTATTTTGTTTTTTCCAATATTCCCACCAATTACCAGATTGGGATTTCGTCCCGAAAGTCTCTTAACGGCACCCTCTACTCCTTCATTGTTAAAGCCCATTCTATTGATAAGGCCTTTGTCCTCTGGCAATCTAAAAAGTCTAGGCTTTGGATTCCCCTCTTGCCCTTTGGGAGTGAGGGTTCCAATCTCAATAAAACCAAATCCCAAATAGCCCAATTCTTCATATAACTTGGCGTCCTTGTCAAATCCAGCAGCGAGTCCAATGGGGTTCTTGAACTTGATACCAAAAACCTCTCTTTCTAGTTTGGCATCCTGAAAGTCATATATTGATTTCAATAAAGACGGCATTCCGGGAACCTTACATGCATTTTTAAGCGCAGAAAAGGTTGCATGGTGAACTCTTTCAGGATCTAAGTTAAAAAGAAGAGGACGGACCAGTGATTTGTACATGAATAGATATTTGTTGCAAAAATACAAAAAGCCCACGTGTTTTTTAGTGTCTATGTGCAAAGAGAAGGGGCATTTTCTATCTTTGGACTATGAAATCCGTGGAAATAAAAAATAAGCGTGCTAACTTTGATTACGAGTGGCTAGAAACCTTTACTGCTGGCTTGCAATTGGTGGGTACAGAAATAAAGTCCATTCGCCAAAGCAAGGTGAGTTTAGCGGAAGCCTATGCCTATATGGAGGGTGGAGAGGTGTTTGTTAGAAATATGCACATTTCAGAGTATGACCATGGAAATATCAACAACCACGAACCTCTTAGAGTCCGCAAACTCTTATTGCATAAAACTGAAATTCTCAAAATCGAAAAGATGCTTAAGGTACAGGGGAATACCATTATACCTACCAAGCTTTTTATCAGCGAAAAGGGATTTGCTAAACTCAATATTGCCATCGCAAAGGGAAAGAAAACTCATGACAAGAGAGAATCTCTAAAAGAAAAGGATGCCAAGAGAGAGATTAACCGTGCAAAAGCAACTCGACTCTAGGGCTTATTTTGAATTCTTGTTCTCTAGCATGGGTACAAACCTAAAGGCTCCCATTTTTTTCTGAGAAAAAGCCGTTTCTGACTTGCGTTGAACCTTTATCATTTCTTGCTCAGCATCTTCTTCTCCTACAGGAATAATCATGGTTCCGCCTATTTTTAATTGAGACAGTAACGCTTTTGGAATATCAGGTGCTCCTGCAGTAACCACAATTTTATCAAAAGGTGCGTACGTAGGCAAGCCTTTGTATCCATCCCCAAACTTCTGGATTAAAGAGTAGCCCAGCTTTTTAAAAATGGCATTAGAAAAAGTAAAGAGCTCTTTTTGTCTTTCAATGGAATAAACCTTTGCTCCCATTTCTAACAAAACCGAAGCTTGGTACCCCGATCCCGTTCCTATCTCCAACACCTTCTGTCCGGGTTCAATTTCTAAAACTTCCGTCTGAAATGCCACCGTATAGGGTTGAGAAATCGTCTGCCCGGCCGCAATGGGAAAGGCTTTATCCTGATAGGCGTGTTGTTCAAAACTGGAGTCCAAAAATAAATGCCTTGGGACCTTTGCTATGGCGGCAAGCACGTCCTTATTGGTAATTCCCTTTTCTGCCAACAGCTTTACCAGTTGATTTCTAAGTCCTTGATGTCTTATGGTATCTTTCATGAAAAAATTCTCGGTGGTGAAATTAACAAAACTCCCTTCAAAACTCACCAAAAAATACCCCTCTCAACGTTCAAATTCTCTTACATTTGTGAAAAATTGAAACTATGCCTCTAAAAATAGGCGTCTTAGGCGCTGGACATTTAGGAAAGATTCACATAAAATGCATTCTTCAACTTGAGGAATGTTATGAACTAGTAGGGTTTTATGATCCTGTTCCCGAGAATGCTCAAAAGGTTGCCGAAGAATTTTCTCTCACAGCATTTGGTTCTGTAGAAGCCTTGGTGGACGCGGTAGAAGTTGTAGATATTGTAACCCCTACCCTTTCTCACTTTGAATGTGCGGTTTCTGCCCTTAAGAAGTCAAGACACGTCTTTATTGAGAAACCCATTACTCATACAGTAGAAGAGGCAAGACAGCTTATTAAATTGGCAGAAGAAGCCGGAGTAAAAGCTCAGGTTGGTCACGTAGAGAGATTTAACCCTGCTTTTACGGCTGTATCTGATGCCATTACAAACCCAATGTTCATAGAAACTCACCGTTTGGCAGAGTTTAACCCACGGGGTACTGATGTTTCTGTGGTTATGGATTTGATGATTCACGATATAGATATTGTGTTAAGTCTTGTCCCATCTAATGTTAAGAAGATCAATGCCAGTGGGGTTGCTGTAGTTAGTGAAACCGCTGACATTGCCAATGCAAGATTAGAATTTGCCAATGGATGTGTTGCAAATCTCACCGCTTCTAGAATCTCTATGAAGAACATGAGAAAGACGAGACTCTTCCAAAGGGATGCCTACATTACTATTGACTTTTTGGAAAAGAAGTCAGAGCGCGTAAAAATGAAAACGGTTCGTGAACCTGAAAGCGACTACGCCATGGTGCTGGATCTTCCCGATGGAAGCAAAAAGCAAATTTACTTTGAACAACCGAAGGTCTCTCCCAATAACGCCATAGCTGATGAACTCGAATCCCTATTTATTTCTATAGTTAACAATGAAAAAACAAGAGTTACGTTAGAAGATGGAGAGAATGCCCTATCCATAGCTCAACAAGTTCAGGAAAAATTGAACACAAGTATCAACCGCATCAGCTAAATAGCATGAAGAGATGGCTACTTGGGGTCTTTGTGACCTCTGTTTTGTTAGGGTGTAAAGAAGAAGCTCAGGTTCCTGTCTATATAGAGATACCTGAATTCGAAAATCTCACCAATTATTCTACCCAAGGTACAGGGGCCCAGGATTTTACTACGGCATGGCTTCAGGTCAACGGAGAATACATAGGAGCCTATGAAATTCCTGCAACAGTTCCCGTGCTCGCTTCCGGATCATCAGAAATCAATATTCATCCTGGGGTCAATCTCAATGGCCAAGCCAGTTACCGTTTTTGGTATTCTGAGTTAAATCCTCACACAGAAACTCTTGACTTAGTTCCTGGGAAAACCTATTCCATAAATTCCGGAGGTTCAGGTCTCTCGGCCGTAACCTACAAGGACAACGCCACCATAGAATTGGTAGAAGATTTTGAAGGAACGGGGATAAATCTTGAACCCTCTGGTCTTAGTGATACGGTAATGCTTAGAACCAATGACCCCTCGGAAGTCTTTAAATCTGGCATTAGCGGTGAACCTCAAGAATTTTCTGGAAAAATGGTAGTTAGACCCCAAGGCTTGGGCGAAGTTTCTACCATTGCGCAATTTGACTTACCTAAGTTTGGTGCCAATGTCATTTTAGAAATCCACTACAAAACGGATGTGAGCTTTACGGTGGGTCTTTATGTTGACCAAAACACACAGGTAGTACAAACCCCAGTAGTTAGTGTCTACCCTACAGAAGAATGGAAAAAAATGTACATAAACCTTGTGACTGAGGTGAGTGCATATCCCAACGCCAACGGATTTAAGATTTTCTTTGGAGCCCTTAATCCCTATGATTCTGACCGCACGGTTTACATCGATAATCTAAAGATCATTTATTGATGAAGTCAAGCGCTACTCAAATTGCTAAATACCTATTTGCAGACGCCTTGGCAGCGGGACTTTCCTACATGGTTTTGTTCAGCTATCGAAAAATCAAGATTCAAAATCAAGATTACGCATCTATTTGGGATATGTTCTCCGAGGATCAGTTTTCAAAAGGTTTACTTATCACGTGTATATTTTGGATTGCATTGTATGCAATTACAGGTATTTATAAAGATATTTTTAGACGTTCTAGACTCAAGGAAATCTTTCAAACCTTTAACAGTTCTCTTTTTGGTTCCGTAATTATATTCTTTGTCCTCATCCTTGATGACTGGGTAGTAAGTTACGTAGACTACTACCCTTCCTACGGTGTATACCTCGCCTCTATCTTCACGTTCACCAGCACTTTTAGATTTGTGCTTTCTACCCGAACCATGCGCAGGATTCAAAAGAAGAAACTGGTATTTAATACCCTATTAATTGGTTCTAATGAAAATGCAGTAGATCTCTTTAGGGAATTGTCTTCGCAGAAACGGTCTACGGGAAATGAAATAGTTGGCTTTGTTAGCGTTTATCAGAAAATTGAATTTTTGATAGAAAAAGACCTCCCTCTTTTGGGATCCTATGATGATTTAGAGAAAATCATTGAAGATCATCAAATAGAGGAAGTTATAATTGCCATAGAAACCCAAGAGCACAAAAAATTAGAAGGAATCATCAATAGATTAGAGAACACTCAGGTACGCGTAAAAATGATTCCTGATATCTACGATATAATTTCGGGGCAAGTGCGCTTAGAATCCTTAGGAGCACCCCTTATAGAGATCAAACACGAGTTAATGCCTGCACATCAGTGGGTGGCAAAAAGAGTTTTTGATGTTTTGGTAAGTGTGGTTCTCATGGTTTTTATTTCCCCCGTTTTGTTGTTCATTTCCATAATGGTTAAGTCAGGATCCAAGGGTCCTATATTTTTTAGCCAGGAGAGAGTTGGTCTTCAGGGGAAGGTTTTCAATATATACAAGTTTAGGTCCATGTATGAGGATGCCGAACAAAACGGGCCTCAACTCTCTAGCGAAGAAGATGAGAGAATAACCCCTTGGGGGAGAATCATGAGAAAGTATCGCCTGGATGAAATCCCTCAGTTTTACAACGTTCTGATAGGCGATATGGCTATTGTTGGGCCAAGACCTGAGAGGCAGTATTACATTGATCAAATCGTAGAAAAGGCACCGTATTACAAGCACGTTCACAAGGTAAAACCAGGGATCACCTCTTGGGGAATGGTTAAGTTTGGATATGCAGAAAATGTTGATGAAATGGTCAATAGACTTAAGTATGATATCATTTACATAGAGAATATGAGCATTTTGAACGATGTAAAAATTCTATTCTATACCATATTAATTGTCCTTCAAGGACGAGGAAAATAATCGCAAAAACTCAACAATGAAAAACGTGACCGTTATTGGAGCAGGAACCATGGGAAATGGAATTGCTCACGTATTTGCCCAAAAAGGATTTTTGGTATCACTTTTTGATATTTCGGAAGCTTCTCTAGAAAAGGGATTGGCTACCATCGGAAAAAATTTGGATAGACAAGTGGCCAAAGAACTCATTTCTGCGGAAGACAAATCGGCAACTCTAGGAAGAATTTCAACAGGAACTTCCCTAAAAAAGGCGGTGGCTCAGGCAGATCTAGTTGTAGAGGCGGCAACAGAAAACTGGACCATTAAAGCTAAACTCTTTGCGGATTTAGATGCCATGGCACCTGAACACTGTATTTTGGCTAGTAATACATCCTCCATAAGCATCACACAAATTGCTGCGGAGACAAACCGTCCTGACAAGGTCATTGGAATGCACTTTATGAACCCTGTTCCGGTAATGAAGCTTATAGAGATCATCAGAGGATACAGTACTTCTGATAGTGTAACCCAGACCATAGTAGAAATGTCTAAGACTTTGGGTAAGGTTCCGGTAGAGTGCAATGATTACCCTGGATTTGTTGCCAACCGTATTCTTATGCCCATGATCAATGAAGCCATCATTTCTCTTCACGAAGGGGTTGCAGGAGTTTCAGAAATCGATACCATAATGAAACTTGGAATGGCGCACCCTATGGGGCCTCTTCAGTTGGCTGACTTTATTGGGTTGGACGTTTGTTTGAGTATTCTAAATGTTTTACACGAAGGATTTGGCAATCCCAAATACGCCCCATGTCCCCTTTTGGTTAATATGGTAATGGCTGGAAAAAAGGGCATCAAATCAGGAGAAGGTTTTTATGATTATTCTCAAGGTCCTAAGAACGCAACCGTTTCGGGTTCGTTTTCCTAAAAGAGATGTAAATAATAGGCATGCTTGCAATGCCAATAAAGAGAATCCGCTTACCAAGCGGATTTTTTTTATGGAACCCATACAGGTCTCACTCATTTTGTTAGATTTGGCATCAAATCAAAAAACAGACTATGAATTACAAGATATTTTCTGCTTTAGCAGGAATTTTGATCACTACGGGTTTATCCGCGCAAGACGATCTTATCAAAAAAATAGAAAACAACGGTACAGATAAAGGTTCTGACGGTTATCAATTTGAAATACGTGTAGATTTAGAGGCTACCTCTGTTAAAAACCAAGGAAGATCAGGTACCTGTTGGTCATACGCTACTACGGGATTTGTAGAGTCAGAAATGATAAGAATGGGTAATGACCCCATAGATATATCAGAAATGTTTACCGTAAGGCAGGTATATCTCGACAAGGGCGACAAGTACGTGCGTCTTCACGGAAATTTGAATTTTGCACAAGGGGGTGCTCTTCCAGATGTTTTTTATGTCATTAAAAAGTATGGTGCGGTACCTCAAGAAACCTACAATGGACTTAAATACGGAACCGAAGGCAATAATCACGGTGAACTAGAAGCCGTCCTAAAGGGCATGCTAGATGCCGTTATCAAGAACAAGAACAATTCCATCACTCCTGTATGGAAAGACGCTTTTAATGCTACTTTAGACTCCTATTTAGGGGAATACCCTGCGACCTTTACTTATGAAGGGAAAGAACACACTCCAAGAACTTTTGCAGATGACGTTCTAAAGATCAATGCAGATGACTATGTTCAGATCACTTCCTTTACTCATCATCCAATGAACAAGGAATGCGAAATTCAAGTGCCTGATAATTGGGCTTGGGGAAAGTCGTTTAACGTCCCCTTAGATGATATGGTAGCGGTCGTAGACCACGCTTTGGAAGAGGGCTTTATGTTGAGTTGGGCGGCAGATGTATCCGAAAGTGGTTTCTCTGTGCGCAATGGCTTGGCTATCGTACCTGAAACCCCTTGGAAAGACATGACGGAAGACCTTGTAACAGCAGCCTTTGAATCTCCTATTGCTCAGGCAGAAATTTCGCAAGAGAAGCGTCAAGAAGCCTATGACAATTATCAAACCCAAGATGACCACGCCATGGTAATCACAGGGTCTGTAGTAGATCAAATGGGTACTAAGTATTACATTGTTAAGAATTCTTGGGGAGAAATAGAAAACCCATTTAGAAACGGATACATTTACGTTTCTGAATCTTATTTGCGTTACAAAACAATATCTGTATTATTGCACAAGGATGGACTGACCAAAAGCGTTGCTAAGGCCATGAAATAGAGGCTTTCAAATACTTTTACAGCAAAAAGGCCACTCGTAAATGAGTGGCCTTTTTTAATTGTAATATATGTTTTGAGTTACAGGGAAATTAACCCTTCTATACCTCCTGCTTCCTTATATCTTTCTATTACTTTTTCTGGGCTAATCATTAACTCCTGTGCGGTAATAGAAACAAAATTTCCATTTTTAGAAGTTCTCATGGTAACTTCTGCGGACTCTGTATTAAAGAGCTTTTCCACCTGGGCAATTTTTTCATTTTGTGCAGGTACAATAAATTTAAACATATAAACCGAGGGCCAGGTATTCCCGTTTTGTAATTGTTCCCTTAAAGCTTCCCATTTTTCTTCCATACTTGCTTTGCTTGCAATTTTTCTTGAACTTTCCCCTTCTGGGGAATCCCTGCAAAAATAGTAAAAGGGAAAAGACCCACTGCGGTATTTAGAGGGAAATTCAATCCCCATGATATTGGGAGAATTGCAAGGACCTAATAAGTAGTAAATAATCAAAAATCACCACGCTATGAAGCCCATTCAACAATGGTTTGACGAATATGGAGAGAGTCATCAAAATCCCACCAACAAGCTTGTTCATTGGATTTGTGTTCCCATAATTTTTTTCAGTATTGTGGCTCTGCTCTCTGAAGTTCCGCTTCCTTTTTTAGAACCCCTTCTCCCTTCTTTTCTCTCCCCTTTTTCTAATCTAGCTTTGGTTGTTTTGGTTTTTATAATCATTTTTTACCTAAGATTATCTCCTATTATGGCTTTGGGCATAGCTTCTTTTGCCGTGGTTTGCATGCTTTTGATATTGCCACTAAGAGCTCTTTCCGTTCCGGTATGGGCTTCTGCCTTAACCTTGTTTGTTGCGGCTTGGATAGGCCAATTTTATGGACATAAGGTAGAGGGAAAAAAACCCAGCTTCTTACAAGACCTTTCTTTTTTATTGATTGGCCCCGCTTGGTTAATGGGATTTATTTACACGAAATTAGGTATTAAATACTAAGGCGTTTTCAGTTTTCAAGTAACCTTTAATACTTGAATTTCAGTGAATTAAACCCATTATCTTCTAAAACGCATTTAAGTACATTCAATGGAAGGATATACAAATTAGATGACTGGAATTTTGATAAGGAGTCTCAACGGGTTAGCATGACATAATCCTTGATTACCCGTTTTAAGAACTCTTCTGGGGAAGAAGGCGTAGAAGGTCCTTCTATCAAAGAACTCACCTTTCTTGCCAACAAAGCAATAGCTTCTTTGTGTGCGGTATTTGGATATTTAGTTGCCCTTGTCAAGGTCTTTTTAATCCAAACTACGTCCTCCTCCTCAAGTCGTGTAGAATAAGGGTATTTTACCTCGTAGTTGGTTAGCTTTTTATTGTTTATCAACTTGTCTATTGGAGTCACTGTTTTTCTGTCTACAACCATCATGGTTCCTGCCATTTTATCTCCTAATCGCTGCCTTTTTTCTGATCCCCCTATAAGTATAATAGCAAGTGTGCCCGCCGTTAAAAACAAATCGGGAATTCTAAAAATCCAGCGCCCAGCAGCCTCGTAGAATCCAATTTCGGAGCCATCCGTAGAACGCACTCTAATTCCCATCATTTGTTTCCCAAAGGTCCTGCCCTTGTTGGTGGTTTCTAAAAAAAGACTATAGAAAAAGTAAGCAGGTACAATGACTAAATACACAAAAAAGAGTTCGGAGGTACGCGAAGGATCAAAGGCGCTAAAGGCACCGTAGCAGATCAAATAGAAAATAACCATTATCAGTTGGTCAATAAAGAAAGCCATGATGCGCGAGGGTAAACCCGCTAACTTCATCTCTATCATTACGTTCTGTGAGGTAAGTATTTGTACCGTATTCATTCCTCTAAAATACAAATCCATTTGTCTCCTCAAAATAGTATATTCGTTTTCGTGAAAACACATTACCCTACCTTACTACTGCTCATATTTACCCTATGCGGTAACCATCTATGGGCTCAACCCTCTACCACGGAGGTATCCTCTAAATTTTATCAATACTTAGGATCCGAATATCCAGACTCTTCTCTTTATTACCTAGAGCGATGGGAGGCCTTGGACACTACAAGTCCTGAAGTTTACATAGCATCCTTTAATTATTATTTTTCAGTTTCTGAAAGCGAAGTATTGATGTTTGACAATTCGGCTCCCTCTGATGGAGAGGCGTTGGTATTAATGGATGATTCGGGTCAAGTGGCAGGAAGTATGTACAGTACCCTACAATACGATCAAGTATTGGTCAGCAAAGGTATAGATGCCGTAGAAAAAGGAATACAAAAATATCCCAAAAGACTGGACATGTATTTTGGGAAAATATACGTACAAGGAGTTTCTAAAAGAACCCAAGATCAAGTACAATCCATTTTGGATTTAATTGTACTCAATCACAAGGCCCCCAATCAATGGCTTTGGGAAAACAATGAGCCTGTAGAAGACACCTCCTTGGTCTTTAGTGCGATACAAGACTACCTTTACGACTATTTCACATCAGATCCACCCAATTTAGAGCCCATAGAGACCGTAAACAATCAATTGGTTAGCCTCTATCCCACCCATCCTGAATTCGCTTCTAACGAAGGAGTCATTGAGATCTACCGTGGAGACGTAGAAAAAGCCATTGTAAAGTTTAAAAGGGCTCAAAGCCTAGCCCCAGAAGATGGCATTATTTTAGGGAATTTGGCCTATTGTTACTTGGAAGTGAATGAAGTAGAAAAGGCAGTAGAGATTTACCAAAAGCTCTTGGAGGTTGGAACCCAAGAAGAAAGACAAATAGCCAGAGAATATTTGGATTCAATAATCTCTCAAGAGTAAGTTTTATCAATATATTTGGTACATTTCACTTCCCTTCATACAAATAAAACCCTCACAAAATCATTTCCTAATTCATGAAAGAATCTGACTTTATTTCACACAATTCTGAACAGTGGAAAAAGATTGAAGGCAGACTTTCTGGAAAGAAGAGATCCACCAAGGGGTTGTCAAAGGATTTTGTCAAGATTGTAGATGACCTTTCCTATGCCCAGACCTTTTATAAAAGACGATTTGTAAAAGTCTACCTAAATGGCTTAGGCGTACAACTTTACAAGGGGATATTTTCTAAACACAAAAAGAGGACCGGCAAATTCAAGAGTTTTATGACAGAAGAGCTTCCCCTGCTCATATATGCTGCTCGCAAAGAAATGGGATTGTCCGTAGCTATGTTTTTACTCGCCATGTTGGTCGGCGTGGTATCTACTCATATGGAGCCAGGCTTTGCTCAGACCATTTTAGGAGAAGATTATGTGAGTATGACAGAGGACAATATTACAGAGGGAGATCCCATGGGGGTTTACAAGGACAATAACGCCTTGGAGATGTTCTTTATGATTTTCACAAACAACCTTAGAGTAGCCGTATTCACATTTGCCTTGGGCGCTTTAGCTGGTTTGGGCACAGCTGGAATTCTCTTAAGCAACGGCATTATGGTAGGCACTTTTCAGTATTTCTTTGCTCAAAAGGGCCTTTTTTGGATTTCCTTTTTGACCATTTGGCAACACGGCTCTATAGAAATCCCTTCCATTGTATTTGCAGGTGGGGCTGGTTTTGTGTTGGCAAGAAGCATGCTTTACCCTGGAACTTTTTCTAGAGGTCTCAGTATTCGATTGGGTTTTAGAAAAGCCATGCGCCTTATGATGGGCATTTCTCCTGCCATCTTATTGGCAGCCATCATTGAGAGCTTTTACACGCGTTTTGATGACTTACCTCTTGGACTAAGAGCATTTACCGTTGTCTTAGGGTTCGCAGTTTTCTTTGGTTATTACGCATACCTCCCCTGGAGGGTACAAAAAAAGAAAGGATCTGCAAGTATTGAGCAGGAAAGTGAAGAATATCAACAGTTTTTTGCAGAGACTTCCTATCCCAAAAGTCCCTTACAGAACATCCAATCCATTCTTTTTTATACCATTCAGTTTTTTGAAGAGAAGGGTCTTAGGCACCTTGGGTTCTCTTTGGGTTTTGGGGCAATTTCCGCTGTGGCCATTCTCCTTCTTAGCTCTGATTTTTCTATGGTCTTTTTATTGAGCGATTCCTTTTCCGGAAACCTAATTCAAGATTTCTTTAGCAGCATTGCTTTTAGCTTTATCCGATTTGAGGATTTAGGTAAACTCTTTGACTTTGTTTCCCATCCGGTTCACTACCTTTTCTTTGTCCCCCTTCTCTCGTGGATTATCTATGACTCCATAGTGCAGTTTGCCAAGGTGTATCCCTTTTTTAAGAGTGGGAAATCCATTAATTATTACACGGTAATACTACCCGTGGCACTCATTATGGCTTTGGGCTTTTTACTACCCTCCCATTTCTTTTTCACCGTGTTTTTTTTGACCTCGGTAATCATGGGACTTTGGTATCAGCACACGGGAGATTCTGGTCTTGGAAAAGTATTTAGTGCATGGATTCTCAGGGGGTTTTACTTTTTGAGTGGTATACTCATATCTACATTATTTGTAATGGTGTTTTTTATGTTGATAGAGAGTCCTCTGATTTATATATTTCTCAACTTAGCCAATGATTTTATAGGCTTTGAAGGCCTAATGGCTCATTTGATAATCAATGGATTTGTTTTGGGTACCCTGCTCTCCCTGTTCTACCTGAGTTTTTCATTTTTGACCTATTACTACTGTCAAATGGCAGAAAGCGCCAGAGAAATCATGGATGCCAAGGAACTGTTTCAAAGAATTGAGAAATTAAAAGTCAAGAACTCATGAGGTGGTTTTTACTATTTTCTCTTGGACTTCTCACTTCCTTTTCTCTTGTGGGTCAAAACCAACAATGGGCTGCAGAAGAGACCTATGAAGAAGTTGTGGGCGACGTGGATTTTTATGAGAAAAACCCAGAAAAAGAGCAAAAAAAAGAATCTTCTTCTAAATTACCCTCCGTCCCTTCCGAATTATTCAGTGGTATTGCATTAGCCTTTCTATTGTTTTTTGGAGTTTTTATTATCTATAAGGTATGGGAGAATACCAAAGGAAGGACTGGGGTTAAAACATCCTCTAGAATAAAAGCGCTAACCCTAAAAGATGCAGAAGAAAACTTAAGGCACAGAGATCTTTCTGGATTATTAGAAATCGCCTATTCCAACAATGACTACAGGACCATTATTCGTTTAGAGTATTTGTCTCTATTGCAAACTCTTGACGATGAAGATCGCATAGAATGGAAAAGGCAGAAAACGGATTACATGTACCTCAATGAATTGAGCTCCAAAGAAGTAAAAGAGCCCTTTCAAGAATTAATACGGATTTTTCAATATACGTGGTATGGTAAATTAAAGGCAGATAAAACTCATGTAGATCAGTTATTAACTTGGATTGTACAATGCAAAACCAATAGTCATGAATAGGAATGTAATCCTCATAAGCGCTATGGGTTTGCTGTTTGGAATCGCAACTCTGCTTTACTATTTTTGGGTGCCCAAAAAGTATGATTGGTCCGTTTCCTACGACCATCAATCCTATGAGCCTTATGGTTTTGGTTTTTTAGGGGATATTTTTGAGGAGAATGATTCTATTACAATTGTGGAAGATGATTTGGCCTTGGTCCTAGACACTTTAGGGAAAAATCAAAAATACATTTATCTCAATTCTTACCTACTTTCAGATTCTCGGGAAATGGACCTTGTTTTTTCTTGGGTGGAGAGAGGAAATGAGGCAGTAATCATAGTAGATGAAGTCCCCATTAAATACTTAATGAGACTCTCATTGGGAAAAGATTCTATTCAAAAAATTGAAAAAACCAAAGAACGATTAGACTCCATATTCCAATTGCAAGAAACCGCTGTTGAGCAATTGATGATTCAGGAGGTTGCACCAGATACCACCGCCGACTATTATCATTCAGAAAGAGCTCAATACGATAGATTCTTGACGGCTAAATACTCTTGGGAAGAAAAGGACACGAACTCACAAGTCTCTATTACCTCCGTAGGTTATAAAGAAACCGTTCCCTTGTTTTACCGAGTTAGAGAAGACACTATTAATTGGAGTTACCACGCCAATGGGTTCACCTATGTATCTCATACCGCCTTGGACACCAACCTAGAAGGGTACCAGCCACTTGGTTTTATTGACGAAGGAAGGATTGTTGACTTTAGAGTTTTGCATGGTGAGGGATCGTTTAGGTTTCATCTTTTGCCCATGGCATTTACCAATATTCACATAGCAGAAGCTAACATTTGGGAATATGACCAATGGGTTCTAGGGGAGTTGAGAGATACCAACTATTACGACCCTACTCTTCATCAGTTTTACCAGAGGGATGATTTCCAATTTTCGGGAGGATTGGATTCCAGTCCCCTCTATTTTATTTTGGATCAACCGGCTTTAAAGTGGGCTTGGTATATTTTACTGGGAACCGTTTTGGTCTATTTTCTTTTTAAACTCAAAAGGGAGCGCTCAGAAATACCTGTGCTCAAGCCCAACCCCAATGCCAGCTTGGAGTTTGCTAAAGCCATTGGCTTTTTGAGAAGAGGAGAAAACGATTTGTTTGCCATTGCTGACGAAATGTACGTTGCCTGGGAGGCGACTTTGAGAAAATCCTTTAGAACCCCAGATCCCGAAAAGACCCTTTTAGGAGTGGGCTACATTGCTAAATTCCCTGAGGCAGCTAAGGAGGTTCAGTCCATTAATAACTACAAACAAAAATTAATTTCTGAGCAGAACTTAGAGGCTTACGAAGTTAAAATCATACACAACTTATTTGTTTCCATATATAATAGAATAGCACAATGAGCGATTTAGAAAACAGTCCCATGGAAGAAAATGAAAAAACAAATTCTCAGCCTTTGGAGACTACTCCCCTTCAGTCATCCCCTAAAGAGAACTCACCTACCGAAGGTTTAGAAACGCCCATAAAGGAAACTCCACCTGTAGATCTTAGATGGGAGAGAATAGCAGCTTCGGCACAAGCCATCAAAGCAGAAATTGGGAAAGTGGTTGTAGGACAGGACCTTTTGTTAGACCAACTATTGGTTGGGCTATTGGCGGGTGGTCATACACTTATAGAAGGAGTTCCCGGAATCGCCAAAACTTTGACTGCAAAAATGTTGGCTAAGAGTTTAGATTTGGAGTATAGCCGGGTACAATTCACTCCTGACCTCATGCCCTCTGATGTAGTGGGAACCAATATTTTTAATGTTTCCAATTCTTCTTTTGAATTTGTAAAAGGCCCTGTGTTTTCTCAAGTAGTCTTAATAGACGAAATTAACAGGGCTCCCGCAAAGACCCAGAGTGCCCTTTTTGAACTTATGGAAGAATATCAAGTCACCATTGATGGGGTCACCTACCCCATGGAGCAACCTTTCTTTGTATTGGCTACTCAAAACCCATTAGAGCAAGAGGGCACGTATAGGTTGCCAGAAGCTCAGATGGACAGATTCTTATTCCGGATAGTTTTGGATTATCCCAATTACGACTCGGAGGTCGAAATATTACATCGTTTTAAATCTGATTTTAAACAACGGGTGAGTCAAGAGGTTTCTTCTATTCTAAATGGTGAGGATATTCTTACGATGCAAAGAGAGGTAATGGAAGTCTCCATTGGAGATGACCTAGTGAGCTTTATCGCTCAAATCGTAACAAAGACCCGAAATCATCCCGACCTGTTCTTGGGAGCTTCTCCAAGAGCTTCTTTGGCTATTTTAAAGGCATCTAAGGCACATGCAGTGGTAAGGGGACGTGGCTTTGTGACTCCTGATGATATTGTAGCAATGGCTTTGCCTGCACTTAATCACCGCGTAGTACTTTCTCCAGAAAAAGAGATGGAAGGATATGAACCCAACGAAGTTTTACAAACCATTATAGATACTGTAGAAATTCCAAGATAAGCCCAGAAAACCCATAGCATGAAAGATCTTTTTATTGGAAAACACTTTATTACACTTGGACTGGCGTTAGTCAGCCTCTTTGTGATTTCCTTTATTTGGGAGTTTTTGTTTTTTATCAGTCTTTGGGTCTTTTTGGCCGTCTTAGGTGTTATTGCCTACGAAATCTATAGCCTCTTTGGTTTCCCTCACTTTATACACATAGTAAGAAAGACAACTCCTAGATGGGATCTTGGGGATTTTAACGAGGTGACCTATGAGTTCTTTCATTCCTTTTCTAAAGAGGTCGTTATTGAGTTTTCTGATGATATCCCCTATCAACTCCAACTCAGGAAAGAAGATCTGCAGTGTAAACTAATTGCCGATCAAAAGGTGGTGGTGGTAAATGAATTTTCTCCTACTCGACGCGGTGAATATGCTTTTGGCGATGCCCGAGCTTTTTTACAGGGTCCTTTGGGATTGTTCAAGAGACGATTTACCTCGGTTATTCCAGAAAAAATTGCGGTATATCCTTCTGTATTTCAAATGAGAAAGTTCCAATTGGCTTCCCAAGCTATGAACCACCAATCTCTGGGCATAAAGAAGATGAGAAGAATTGGTCATAGTTATGAATTCGAACAAATCAGAGAATATCAAAAAGGTGACGAATACAGAAGTATCAACTGGAAAGCCACTAGCCGAGTCGGAAAGCTTCATATAAATCAATACCAAGATGAACAATCACAACCCATATACACCCTAATAGACAAGAGTAGGAACATGAGGTTGCCCTTTAATGGTCTTACCCTGTTGGATTATGCCATTAATTCCGCTTTGGTATTGGCGAACTTGAATCTTGTCAAAGGGGATAAAGCAGGACTTATCACCTTTGCTCAAAAAGTAGAAACCACCCTTCTAGCAGATAAAAAATCTACACAACTCAAGCGAATACTCGAGGCCCTTTACAAGGAAGAAGAACGGCTAGAAGAAGCTAATTATGAGGGTTTATATACCTTTTTAAATAGGCGATTAACCCAAAGGTCTATTTTGTTTTTATTTACCAATATAGAAACCGAATTTGCCCTAGATAGAATACTTCCTCTTTGGAGATCCCTAAATAAAAGACATGTTCTAATTGTCATTTTTTTCCAAAATACAGAATTGTCCTCCTATGGTAGGACGCAAGTTTTAGAAACCTCTGATGTTTTCCTAAACCACAGTGCCAATCAATTGGTATCCGAAAAGGAATTTTTAATCAACAAGGTACAAGCCGCTGGAATCATGACCCTTCACACAAAACCTCAGGACTTAATCGTTACTACGGTTAACAAATACCTAGAACTCAAAGCTCGTGGACTTGCATAGGCCCCTATCTGTAATACTAACTGGATCTCCTGGAACGGGTAAATCATCCCTTTTGGCTGAACTCAAAAGACGAGGGCACCCGGTATACCACGAGATTGCAAGAGAAGTGATTTTAGAATCCCAATCCAAGGGCTCTTCCCTCACCCCTTGGGAAGACTTGCCGGGTTTTACTCAAGATGTCATGAGTAAAGGCGTGGAGAGGTTTGTAGATTTACCAAAAGACACGCTGACCTTTATGGACAGAGGCTTACCAGATTCCATTGCCTACTTGCATTGGGGAAAGCAGGATGTCTTATCTAGATGGAGGCTGTGGACCCAACAATACCGATATGCAAACACGGTTTTTATCTGTCCTCCTTGGGAAGATATTTACTCTTCTGACAATCAAAGAAAGGAGAGTTTCTCTGAAAGCTTAGAAATTCATAAACACATGGTTAACACCTACCAGGAGCTCCAATATTCTTTGATTTCATTGCCTTTGACTTCTGTAGAAGAAAGAGCTAACTTTATTGAGGAAGAACTTAGTAAATGAAATCTCCAAAAGAAATTTTAAAGCAATATTGGGGCTATGAGAATTTTAGACCTTTACAATTAGAAATTGTAGAAGAGGTACTAAAGGGCAAGGATTGTGTAGCCCTATTGCCTACTGGTGGAGGAAAAAGTTTGTGTTTTCAAGTCCCTGCCCTCTGCAGCGAAGGCATTGCGGTAGTGATTTCTCCTCTGATTTCCTTGATGAACGACCAGGTAGAACAGCTCAATCACAGAGGAATACGAGCCATAGCCATTAGCAGCAGCTTAAGTGCAAGGGAGATTGACATTGCCTTAGAGAATGCCGTAGTTGGAGCCTATAAGTTTATGTATGTTTCTCCAGAAAGACTTTCCTCTGACTTGTTTTTGCACAGATTGCAGCAAATGAATGTAAATCTGGTAGCCATTGATGAAGCGCATTGTGTTTCTCAATGGGGATATGATTTTAGGCCTGCCTATTTAAAAATCAAAACCGTTGTAGAATCTCTTCCCGGAGTGCCTTTTATGGCATTGACGGCAACGGCTAAACCCGATGTAATAGAAGATGTGATTTCTAAATTAGGACTTACAACTCCTGCGGTTGTTCAAGGGTCCTTTACTCGGTCTAATTTAGTATTTGGAGTGGTCCACACAGAAAGCAAACACCAGAAAATGATTCAATGGCTTTCCGCTATTAAAGGTTCTGCCATTGTGTATTCAAGATCTAGGAAGAAAGCTCAAGAATGGGCAGAATTTCTCAACCATCAAGGGATTCCTTCTGATTTTTACCACGCAGGTCTGAGCGCAGAGGTTAGAGCCCGAAAACAAAAAAAATGGACGGTGGGCACTTCCAGAGTCATGGTAGCTACCACGGCATTTGGAATGGGAATTGACAAGGGGGATGTTCGATTGGTCTTGCATCCCGAACTTCCCGAAAACCCAGAAAGCTATATTCAGGAGTCCGGAAGGGCCGGTAGAGATGGAGAAACTGCATACGGCATCTCATTAGTAGGACCAGACGATACTCGGTATTTAAAGACCAAGATACATGGAGAAATGCCCGATATTGAATTTATTATCAATATCTACAAAAACCTATGTACTCAATATCAAATCGCATATGGCACAGGACAGTTTGTCCAATACTCTTTTGATGAAGGATACTTTATCAAAAAGTGGAACCTCCCTCCTGCTAAGACGTTTAGGGCCTTGCGGTTTTTGGATCAACAAGGAATTATTTCCTACAATCAAGCAGGAAGACCTTTTGGGGCGGTCAGAATTATTGCAGATTTAGAAAGAATAGAAGATTTAGAAGAAAGATCCGACCCACTGGAACCTTTAGTAAAGAGTCTTTTGCGCAATTATGGGGGAATTACCTCAGACTTTGTAAAGATCAATGAAAGGTCATTAGGTAAAAAAATGGGACTAGACAGAAATGATATTTACCAACAACTCCTCAAGCTCAGTAAGACGAGGATTTTGGATTATATACCCAAAGAAGATGGTTCTATTATTGAGTTTTTAATAGACAGACCCAAAGAAAAACACCTTACTCTAAGCACGGTAGATTTTGATCTTCAAATGAAAAAGAAAGAAGAAGGTCTTCAGGGAATTATTAGATACGTAGAAAACACAAAGGTTTGCAGACAAATTGAATTAATCACTTACTTGGAGCATGCAGACAATGAAGTCCCCTGTGGCAAATGTGATGTGTGCAGGGGAACCTTTACCCCTCTAACTGCAGAAGATGAATCTAAGGCCAATGAATTGCTTTTTAACCCCATGACCCCTACACTCCTTGCTAGACAACTTCACAAATCAGAAAACATCATCCTTTTATGGTTACGAGAAAGATTGGCAGAAGAAGAGGTATTACGCAATGAGGATGGTACCTTTGTTTTGAAAAAATAATCTCATGCGTATAGTATTTATGGGAACACCCGTTTTTGCAGTTCCTACTCTCAAAGCTCTTATTGAATCTCATCATGAAGTGGTAGGTGTAGTTACCCAGCCCGATAAAAAATCAGGCCGAGGTCAAAAACTCACAGAATCACCTGTAAAGAGATGTGCACTTGATTACAGCATACCCGTTTTGCAACCAGAAAGGATGAAAGACGAGAGTTTTATTGATCATTTAAGAGCCCTAAAGGCAGATATACAAGTAGTCGTAGCTTTTAGAATGTTGCCCAAAGTAGTTTGGGATATGCCACCTAAGGGAACCTTTAATGTTCACACCAGCCTTTTGCCAGAATACAGAGGTGCAGCACCTATTAATTGGGCGGTAATGAATGGAGAAACTAAATCGGGGCTGTCCACATTTTTATTGGATGAACAAATAGATACAGGAAAAATCATTTTTCAGCAGGAGGTAGATATATCCCCTACTATGACTGCTGGGGAACTTCACGACGCATTGCAAGAACTATCCGGTCCCCTAGCCCTCAAGACACTAGACGCTCTTGAATCGGGAGATTTTTCTTTTACCGCCCAAGACCTCACCGCTCCTTATAAACCAGCCCCCAAGATTTTTAAAGATGACATGAAGATTCCCCTCACAGAATCACTGCCTTCTATTTACAACCATATACGCGGACTATCTCCCTATCCTGGGGCTCATGTTGAAGTCCTTCTAGAAGGTCAGACCTTGGCCGTTAAAATTCTAGAATGTTCTATTGAAAAGGGAAAACAAGAATTTAAACCCTACACTTTAGGGGTCCTGGATAAAAAATTAGGCCTTCAACATCCTGAGGGAATGCTTTGGATAGAATCCTTAAAGTGGCCTGGGAAACGACTGTTAAAAACAGGTGATTTTTTAAACGGATTTAAATTCTCCTATAATTTAGATGTCAAGGCTTGATATCATTGAGTTGCAGGGTTTTTGGATAAATCAAGGCCACCTTATTAACAATTGGTCATAATTTTCAACAAAAAAGCGCATTTTTTATCGGAATCCTTGCGTGGGTCGGCTTTACGACTATATTTGTAGGGCAATGTGAGAAAAATATTTGTTTAACTAAAAAAAACATCGCAATGAACAAAGCTGAACTAATCGATGCTATGGCATCTGACTCAGGGATTTCCAAAGCACAAGCTAAGAAAGCACTAGACTCTTTTACTGAAAACGTATCAGGAGCTCTTAAAAAAGGAGGACGTGTTTCTCTTGTAGGATTTGGATCTTTTTCAGTTTCTAAAAGAGCTGCAAGAGAGGGTAGAAATCCACAAACAGGGGCAACTATTAAGATTGCTGCTAAAAACGTAGCTAAATTTAAAGCGGGTGCAGAATTAACTGGAAAGTTAAACTAAGCCATCCACCACAAAAGACAAACCCCGCCTAGGCGGGGTTTTTTTATGTCAAAATTTTCGCTTTTGGTTTGGATCAAGACTTAAATCCAGCTTTAAACCTATAAAAATAGACTACGGAGCCAATCGTTCCAAACGAAACGAAGAATCTTGATCTCTGCGGTATCGCAGCCTGTCGTGAAGACGACTTCTTCTTCCCTGCCAAAATTCAAATTCTGTAGGTGTGATTTGAAAACCGCCCCAATGATCGGGACGCTTTGGATTTCCTGCAGCAACAATATCGGCGTAAGCCTTCTCTAATTCTTCTCTATTGGCAATGACATCACTTTGTGGAGAAGCCATGGCACCAAATTGAGATTCTAAGGGTCTACTGTAAAAATAGGCATCGCTCTCTGCAGAGGATACCTTTTCTGCAATTCCCTTAATTCTAATTTGCCTTTCCATATCTGGCCAAAAGAAGTTCATGCTCACCTTGGGTTGAGTAAGAATTTCCATTCCCTTTGAACTTTGGTAGTTGGTATAAAAAACAAATTGCCTTCTACGTATCTCTTTAAGAAGTACAATTCTACTTTGCGGAAATCCATCAAAACCTTGAGTCACAATCTGAAAGGCCGTTTGATCGGCTTTGTCTAAAGAGGAATACTGATCATACCAATTACTAAACATCTCTAAGGGATCCGTGGGCATTTCAGTAATGTTGAGTTCTCCAAAGGCATATTCCTTTCTATCGTCTTTAAAATCTCTATTCACGGCAAATTTTTTGGTAAAGATACGTAACAAACTTCGTGCTCAGGGGTTATATAGTAACAATTGAAAATGAGAGGCTTTGATTTAAATAAGAATTCTATTACATTAGATAGTAATGAGTACTCAACCCCAAATAAAGAAAGGAAAAATTCTTATCGCCGAGCCGGTGTTGGGTGATTCCTCTTTTGAAAGGTCGGTAGTTATCTTAACTACCCACAATACTTCAGGCACCGTGGGGTTTATTCTAAACAAACCTCTTAGCCATCAAGTCTCTGACTTGTTATTGGAGTTTCCAGAATTTGATGCTCCTGTTTATTACGGAGGGCCCGTAGAATCGCATTCTATTTACTATTTACACACCTGCCCAGATTTACTTCCCGGAAGCCATTATATTTCTGGTGATTTGTATTGGGGCGGTGATTTGGAAGCCGTAATGGACAAAATAAGAAATGGAGAAATCAATTCGGATCACATCCGGTTTTACCTTGGCTACTCTGGCTGGGATATGGACCAATTAGAATGTGAGATAGAAGAAAAATCATGGATTGTAGAAAGCCATGAAACCATAAATCCCTTGGCGGAAGTAGACCAAATGTGGCAAAACTGCATTAAGGGTTTAGGCGGGGACTATCTGATTTGGGCCAATTCGCCTTCTGACCCTATCCTAAATTAATAAGGATATTTAACTTTTCTGACAATTCTTGAGAAAGACGCTTGTGGTAGGTCTTTTTTCTATACCCAGATACCCATTGTATTCCCCTCATAGCATTGGTTATAAAAACTTCGTCAGCTCTTTGCAATTCAAAGGGAGAGAAGGTTTTTTCTTCTAGAGGCATATTGAGACGTTTGGCCAATTCAATCACCTGTTTTCTCATTACCCCTTTAATACAACCCGTAGAAAGTGGTGGTGTGATGAGAGTATCTTTCATTACCATAAATAGATTTCCATAAAGGGTCTCCACAACGTGTTTATCATCGTTTATTAAAACAGCCTCTGTCCATTGATTTTCTTTGAGATACACACCTGCAACATTAAAGAATTGACTGCTTGTGCTCTTTATGTTGGCCAAAAGCCCTTTGGCCTTATAGTGTTCCTTGTAGAGCTCTATTTGTAAACCTTCTGAGTTAATAGGATATAAATCTTCTGGCCACTCTTCTGCTTCCAACAACCAATTAATCTCATTGCCTTCGGGTATGTACAGCCCCCCATCTTCTCGCCAAACGGTAAGCCTAAAACGCAAGGATTTACCCTCCCAATGATTGGCCTCAACCAATTGGTTGATTTGTTCTAAAAAATACTCAGGTGAGAAATTCATAGGAATTTCCATCCTCAATATTCTAGCGCTACTCATCAATCTAAAATAGTGGTCTTCCCAAAAATGCAATTTTCCACGACTAAATTTCATAGTCTCAAAAAGCCCGTCTCCATATCTAAACGATCGGTTTTGAGAGGACACGTTAAAATGTGATTTGTCTATGAGTTCGCCGTTGAAGTTGTGTATCATCAATAGAAGTTTTGCTAAAGGTAAGGGCAAAATCTGAAGCAAAAAAAAAGAGGCCACCAAAAAGGTGACCTCTTAATTTTGATAAAGGACAGAAGTGATTATCTCACAATTACCCTGTCCGTAAATACGCCTTCACTTCCTGATAATCTTACTAGGTAAGCTCCTGGTGTTAAGCTAGATACATTAATTACTCTTTCTCCTCCTGTGAATCCGCCTTCTGCAAGAACTACACGACCTGTTAGGTCAATAATTTCTATGCTTAGACCTTCTCTAGAGGTAGCTTCTGTCCAAGAGATGGTCAGGCGATCAGAAGTTGGATTGGGATACATAGAAACCACTCCGCTAAGTACTCCATATTCCTCAACGCTAATTTGATCGTAACCAGGAAGCTGAAGAGAAACCATTATTCTTGGAATGGCATAACCATTAATGGTATCTAAGTACGTTCTTCCTTGCATTGGTGACATGTTGGGATTAGACAACAATGAAGCTTGGTGAGCAGTTACCGGTGGAGGACCTGGATTTATAACAGCTGTTGCTGTTGGAGAGTTTGGATCCCACCATTCCCAAGGAGAACTTTGGTTTTGAAACAAAGAAGCTCCAACGGGCTTAAGCACTGGGAATAATCCTTCTAGGTTAGAACCTATATCTATCATGTCATTGGGTGCTGGGTAGATGTAATCAACAGTTTGACCGTATCTACCTTGTGCCTTCATGGTAATAGGATCTGTGTACGTTCTAGAATTGTAAGTGTTGTTGCCCAAAGTATTGGCCTTATCGATAAATACGTTAGCACCTTGTACATCTACAACATCTTCATTGGTAGTAGGGACAATTACCGTTCCTTCATCAAATGGAGCAAATGGATCTCTAACACATTGGAAAGAAACTACTGGAGCATCTCCCGCTTCTAACCAAGAAGTATCTGCAAGAGCACCTCCCGTATTTACAGTAAATGCAATGTCAGATGACTGGCCATTAGGAGCGTAAAGGTTTAATAAACCTCCAAAACCCTCTAGGTTACCCACGGTATTTGAATCTACGTAAGATTGCATGGTAATGGGGTTTAAGAACTTAGGAATTTCTAATTCTTCCCAACGGTCCATAGAGGCATATGCTAAACTTACGTATCCACCTGAACCTTGTCCGTAAAGAACAATCTTAGAAGGATCAATCTTGTAAGTAGAAGCGTTGGCCTTCATAACACGAACCAATTGTTTTACATCATGAATAGCGCGATAAACTGCATTGAGCAATTGACCTCTTCTCTCCAATGCAGTTGGAGCCAATGGGTTCCAACCTAAACGGTATGAAACACTTGCTGAGGCAAAACCTCTTTTGGCCCAATTTTCACATTGAACAATACCCACAGAATCCTTACGGGTTCCTGTAGGACCTCCGTTAAGAGGTGGAGGAAGGAAGTTCCCAGTGTGGATGTAAATAATCAAGGGTCTCATGGCAGCGGTATCTCCAGTAGGCTCATAAAAGTCCACTTTAAGACTGGCGACCTTTACATCCGAAGATGTATCCGCAGGATTATAATACTTAGCCGGAATGGGGTTACCCAAAGCCAAAGCCGTTTTAATTTCTGTAATGTCTGCCGTTACTTGTACCTGATCTGAAAAATCAGAAGTTAAAAAATCAATATTGACACCATACTCAATATCATTGGTAACGGTAACGCTAGAATATACCTCGTCGAGATATCTCCATTGTTGACCAGATGCCGCTAATCCTAGTAAAACACCAATAGACAGTAATACTCTTTTCATCTGCAATAATTTAAATTTTTAGTTCATGGCCACAATCTGTAAAGGATTTCTTCTCACGAAGAAAAGCAAGACTCAGACACAATTACTTTGTTTTTAGGTCCAATTCAAAAGTTGTGAGATGATAGCACTTAAGAAATCTTCTGCGCAACCCCTTCCTATGGACACATTGAATATACCCTCGGAAATTACATAAAAATGTTGAATACCCCTTATCTAAGTTCGAATAAAAATGAAATATAGGATAATCTACCCACTGTTGGACCCCCGTAAACTTGGAAGACTTGGTTATTAAGTAGGTTAGATGCGCCTAACTTTATGGTGGTGTAATAGTCAGTGAATGAATAACTTACTTGAGCGTCTAAAAGACCATAGTCATTAATAAACCCTGTGAACTGAGGGGATCCCTCAAAAGTAAATCCTTGGACCCATTTATAGGTCACATTAAAGCCTAATGATTGGTTTTTTGCCTTGAAAGGATTGTACCCTCTTCCGGTTAATCCAATATTATACTTGTGTTCTGGTGTATTAAAGGCAGGAACAATGGGATCTCTTTCTCCATCAATAAATAACTTATTCCAAGAATAGTTCCCATTAAGGGTTAATTCATTGTTCAGGTAATAATTAAGACCTATGTTAAAACCTTGAGAGGTTACCATGGTTTTGGAATTGGCAGAAACCCTGTATGCTCTTACGTACTGAGGAACATTACTTCCGTTGAGAAATTGAACATCCAATCCAAATTGATACCCAATAAAGTTTGTATACCAGTTGTGGTAATACCCGGCATCAACATACATTTTATTAAACAGCGTCCCTCGGTATCCCAATTCAATGGTTTGAACGCGTTCTGGTTGGATGGGATCCACATCAAAATAATCCAATTCATCTCTAACTAAGCTGGATCTAAAATCATCAAAGGATTCTAGAGTTACTAGAGAATCGTAGCCATTTAAGTTCCCCAAAAGAATAGCTCTTCCAACGTCATACCTCAAGTACTGGTCAGATAGGGTTGGGTTTCGAATTGCAGAACTAAAAGATAAGCGCACCGTATGGGATTCGTCAATATTGTAAATTACAGAAACGGCAGGAGAAATATTGAGGTCAAAATTTTGATTTTTATCCCCTCTTATGGTCGCTGAAACCTTGAATTGCTCTCCATTAAACTTCTTTTCTATACCTGCGTATACACCGTATTCTGAATTGATGATTTCTCTAAATGAAGTATCCGTGACCACTACTCCATTTTCTAAGCGATTGGTAAAGACCATTTCGTCAAATATATTCCCTCTAGAATTAGGTCTGTACTGCCTAAAGTTTCCTCCTACTCTAATGTCTGCCCAAGCCGGATGAAATTCGTATTCACCCATTATGTGATATAGAGCAGACTTGTCGTAAAACTTAGATCCTCCCTCTGCAAAAGTCTTGTTGGTTACTTTTTCGAATAGTTGATCAAACTCGTCAGTTCCAACCTCAGGTCTCGGATAACTAAACGTATTGACATAGTTTAATACGTTGTCATGCCATCCCGAAAGTTTGTCGTTGTATTTGGCCAAACTATCTTGATAGGGTCCATTGTACCACTCTTCTGGTGTTAGATTGGGATGGTTTGCTGGTGTTCCTGTAAGTGCCAAAGTAGAATCTCCGTATTTAAACCCTGCAGAGGTACTGTTCCAAACCGTCTTGTAAGCAGAATTCCAGTTGGCATTTGAGGCAATTTCTTCATTCATCTTAAAGGCAGTAAGTACCGCATCATAGGAATCTCCTGCATCTTCATGAGTTGCATAGGCTCTAATAAAGAAGGTGTTCTCCTTTTTTAATTCTAGCACGTTCTGAAAAAATTGAATTCCCTTTAGGCTAAAGCGGTTTTCTCCTTGGTAAACCGTTGTACCCGTACCATAATTAAAGGTATAACTCAATTGTAGATCAGGCGAAAAACGATAATACAATCCCAGATTGGTCTTTAGGTTTTGAGTATTGTAATCAACTAAATCAGGCTCTTCATAACCTGTTCTATAGAATTTTCCCAATCCTGCATTGCCATCAAGAACATCAACAAGGCTTCGATAATCATTCCCCCCTGCCAGGTCTTCGTCTCCATATATATTGATGGCGTCAAATCTACCCGGGTTGTTACTCGGAACTTCTGATTCATAAATCGCATTGTAATTATCGGCTACCCAGTCATCAGCTCTTAAATAATAAAGGTTGATTTTGTAAGCAAAATTCTCGTAATCAACATCACCTATTGTAAAACCATCTGCCCATCTCAAGGCTCCTTCAAACAGATTTCTTTCCCCTCCTTTCACAGATGCGGTAAAACCTTGAAAATCAAAGGGGTTCTTAGTCTGCATTGCAATAACGCCGTTAAAGGCTCCTGGACCATAATAGGCAGAACTGGCTCCAGCGATTATATCTACGTTGAGAACATCTAATTCCGAAGCACCTAAAAAGTTTCCCAAACTAAAATTTAAACCGGGTGCTTGGTTGTCAACACCGTCAATAATCTGAAGTGAACGCACGGGTGAGGTAGAATTAAAACCTCGTGTATTGATAACCTTAAAGCCAATGGATGCGGATGTAAGGTCTACCCCCTTTAAATTACCCAAACCTTCGTAAAAGGAAGGAGCAGCGGTTTCTTTTATGGCCAAAGCATCTAATGCTTCTACGGTTAGAGCAGAGCTTCTTTGCTTTTCACTTAATCGCTTTTCTATCACATCAACCTCTGCTAGAACTTCTGAATCTGCGGATAACTTTATCTCTAAGTTGGCGGTAGGAGCTTTGACAACCACTTCTTTTCTCTGGAGCCCAATAAAGGTGATTTCTAAGGTAATGGGATATTCACCCAATGGAGTTAGGGTAAAATTTCCATCAAAATCGGTGGCGGCACCATTAGAAGTCCCCATCTCCACGATGTTTGCTCCAATCACTGTGGTGCCATCTCTATCATCATAAATAGTTCCAGAAATAGCTTGAGACCAAGCATTTAGCCCCGCGCCAAACACCAAAAACAAACAGAGTACATGTTTAATCATAAGTTGATTTTAAATACATTCTAAATCTATTAAAAAAAAGGGCATGATGGAAGCCACAATTTTGGTTATTTTCGCAATCAAATCCATGCATACATGATAAAGGGCAAAAAAGTTGTTGTAGTTCTACCCGCCTATAATGCGGCCAAAACATTGGAGAGAACTTATGCAGAAATTCCATTTGACATTGTAGACGAAGTAATCCTTACGGATGACAAGAGTTCTGACAACACCGTAGAGGTTGCCAAAAAGCTCGGGGTAAATCATATAATTGTTCACCAAACCAACACAGGTTATGGCGGCAATCAAAAGAGTTGTTACAACAAGGCCCTAGAAATAGGAGGCGACATTGTGGTAATGCTACACCCTGATTACCAATATACTCCCAAATTGCTCGAGAGCATGGCGTATTTGATTGCCAATGAACTCTATCCTAGCGTTCTAGGTTCCAGAATTTTGGGTATGGGAGCCTTAAGAGGCGGAATGCCTTGGTATAAGTATGTTGCCAATAGACTTCTTACCTTGACTCAAAATATTTTACTCAAACAGAAGCTCTCTGAATATCATTCGGGTTACAGAGCCTTCTCTAAAGAGGTCCTTGAAGCCATTGATTTCAATAGCAATTCAGATGATTTTGTTTTTGACAATCAAATGCTGGGACAAATATTTTACAAGGGTTTTGAAATTGCAGAAATCACCTGTCCCACCAAGTATTTTGAGGAAGCTTCTTCCATAAACTTTAAGAGGAGCTCCATTTATGGCTTAGGAGTGTTAAAGGTTTCTGTAGAGTACCGTTTGGCCAAATGGGGCATATACAAACCTCATTACTTGAGCTCTACTCCCAAATAAGGACGGATCAAATCGTAGTATTCTAAAAAAGGATTGGAATTCTTACCCAATACTGTCAGAAAGCCTTTGGGTAGGTTCTATTTAATCTAATAATATAGCCTCTATCCTAAGGGTTACGAACAAAGAAGTAAAAACCATTTTTGTGGTAAAGCTCTTCAAATTCAGGCCACTCTTCTTTAAACTTCTCTACCTGGTTTATTTTGCATGACAAGTATACAGGCTTGTCTATATCGCCACCGTACATCCACTCTTTCTCGGGATAGTTACTGTTTTGATGAGGCATCACCCTAGAATACCAAAGGGGAGCATAACTCTTAAACCCATAGGTGGTAACATAGGCATCTTCCCCTACTCTATCTTCCCAAAATTGAATATGTGCACCTTGGCTATAACCTTCTATTTTGGCAATAAAAAAGATCAACGTTAACTGCACCCAAAGTGCATTGGAAAAGGTCAACCACTTAACGGCTCGGTTAGGCGCTGATTTTTTAAGTCTAAAAAACATAACCAACCCAATGATCAGGACTCCAGAAACCAGGGATTCCCAGCCCGTCCAAACCACCGCTGCATCTAAATTTGCAGCCGCAAAGGGATCGTTTTTCATCAAAGGCCTCAAAAGGTTAATATCTCTGCCCAATTGGGGTAAAACTGCCGTTACAAAAATACCCAATCCCGCAATGATCCCCAAGGTTACTGACATCCATCGCTTCCAGTCGGATTTTCCTTCTATCCAAGACATTACAGTACTTGCCGCTAGGTAAGTCAAGGGAAAATAGGCCATGGAAGAATAATGCACAATCTTGGACTTAACAATAGTAAACAAGATAAGTACGACCCAGAACAATGATTTCATCCATAGAGTCATATCTCTCTTTTCCGGGTCTTTCTCTTTTTGAAATAGTGACTTTAGGGCAAATACACTTGCGGGAAAACACCCCACGAGAAGAACGATGAAGTGATATCCAGGAAATCCACCGTGACCTGCGTCCGGTGTGCTAAATAATGCCCATTGCCTCTGGGTAAATTCAATAAAAAAGTTAGGGCCATTTACGATTAAATCCACGCCGTACCAAACGCCAGTAACCCCAAGTGTAACGGCGCAATACAGTAAGAAATTTGCAGGAGAAATAAAGAATTTAAATCGTTTAGAAACAAAGACAACCGCAAGTACTAATGCCGTAATAATAAAGGCAGCAGGACCTTTGGTAAGTATAGCCAGTCCCGTGCCCAAGCCGGCGATTAACAAATAATAAGTGGAGCTCTTGGAGAGAGAAACCGAATTAACAGGTGTTTTTTTCCAACTGTGGAGTATTAACCCGTAGATTCCAACAAAAATAAAAAAGTTAAAAACGGGGTCAATAATCCCCGATTTAAAATACAAATGAGGAAGGGTACTTCCTACATAAAACAGAGCCCAAAAGAACCCAAAACGAGGAGTGTGAATTCTTGAGCCGATTAAATAAATTAGAAGGAGAGAAAATATTCCAAAAACGGCATTGGGAAAGCGGGCTGCATACTCTCCTATCCCAAATACATTCATTGCAGAGGCTTGCAGCCAGAAGAAAAGAGGTGGTTTTTCTGTAAATACCTCATAGTCAATATGGGGTTCCAGATAATTTCCGGTGACCACCATTTCTCGGCCAATTTCGGCAAAGTTAATCTCGTCCCAATCAAAAAGGTGAACACCGCCCAAAAACGGAAGAAAAAAGATGGCTCCCAATAGAGCAAAATACCATGAACTGGTAGAAAAAAACTTTCCCATGAATTCTTATTTCACACCCCATCGAATCTTGCGCTCTACCCATGGGGCAGTCATTAGTTGACTCAAGAACAAACTCAAATAGGCGATAGTTAATCCCAAGGCCATACCAGCCCATACATCAATTAAAAAGTGTTGATGAAGATACACACGGCTCAACCCCACTAAAATAGCAATAATAAAGAAGAGGAATTTCCAAATTACTTTGTCCTTGGGAAGGATTAAGGATAGTACACCCCAAAATGCAAAGGCCGCCATGGTGTGTCCAGAAGGAAAACTGTTGACCAAATGCATGTCAACTCCTTCTACAAAATGTAGCATCCCCTCTGGAAAATATTTTGCCGGCCTCGGGCTGCCTGCAAACACGAAGTTTTTAAGAACCCCTGCCACTACCAAGGTGAGTAAGGAACTAAAAAGCACTGCAAAAAAGTCTTTGTAACGAATAAAGAGAAAGATCAATCCCAAAACAAAAACAGCACCATCTCCCCAATGGGTGATGAAGGGAAAAAAAGTATCACCCCAAGAATTGTGGATGCCATCAAAGGCCAACTGTATTTTGGTTCTATTAAAGGTAAACAGAAGCCCGCCCATCACCGTCCAAGCAAGAGCTGTAAGAACAAAAAATGGATTGAGAAACTTCATGGTTTAGGATCCAATAGTATGAAGGAGGTCGTGAACCTGACTATTCCAAAGAAGTTTAGATTCTTCTACCTCTTCCTCTTCAGCAAAATCAGTAACTATTAAAGAAACGTCATTGGTCAAGTCATCAACCACAATTTTAAACTCAAAGAAGCATTTGTTTCCATCCTCTTCATCGTCTTCCCATTTAAAGCGAATGTGTTTCTCCGCCTTCTTAGAAACTAATTTTGCACTCTCTTCTGAGTCTCCCCAGAAAAAGGTGAATCTTTCTCCACGGCTGTTTACGTCATCACAGAACCAATCACTTAAACCACTAGGAGTAGATAAAAAGGGAAAAAGCATTTTAGGTGATGCTTTTACTGGAAATTCGAGCTCGTATTTTATTTTTTCTGACATGTCTAATTTTTACTTGAATGGTCGCAATATATAGAAAAATAGTAACCAAACAAGCCCAAAAAATAAAGGATGTACTACATTTTTCAACTCAATTGGCCCGGGTGCAAACTCCCCTAAGGTAATCCACAAATATTTATCTCAAATGGGTTGTCAAAATAGGATTTTGATTTATATTTGCCACCCGAAACAAGGTAGGAAGGGATGTTAAATCCCCTTCAAATGGCGAGGTAGCTCAGTTGGTTAGAGCGCAGGATTCATAACCCTGAGGTCACGGGTTCAACTCCCGTCTTCGCTACAAGAAAAAACCCCTCTAAGTTAGAGGGGTTTTTTGTTTACTCATTTTCTTAGATTTATTCTTCCCACCACTTCCTCTTGGACTGATCTTTAAAGGAATACACTTTTCCTATCTCTGGGGTGAGACTGATGACCCCGAGTTGATTGCCCTATTTTAAAAACCGCTCTACAGGCTCTTCCCTTCTATCTTTATTAAGGCTGCAGAGTGAACAAACCAACTATACCCCGATTCTAAGGATGACCATTGGTCATTAGGAAAGGAGGGGACTTTAATGGGGCCATTGGGAGACCTCGAAGTTCCTTTTTTAAAAATCCTCTGCTATGAGTCCAGGAAGGGTCTTCCAATTAACATTGAGCTTTGCCTCCTTTTCATTCACAAACTTTCTCCCGTCCCACTGAGGTGAATTTGAATATTTACCTTTACAATAGGGAGTGATTTTACCACCAAACTGCTTCTTAATCTTCATTTTTATACTGAGATAAAATAAACTGGGACAAGACTTCTTGAATTTTACTTTTTTGCTCTGAGGTCGCACCAAAGAAGGCATGATTCACTCCTTTGAGGTAAAGAACCTTGTGGAATACGCCGTGATGGGCCAAAGCACTATCTAGCATATAGCTTTGGGAGGGAGGTACTATGAGGTCTTGATTTCCTTGAATGATTAACGTAGGGGGTGAATCTCTATTTACATAGAGCAAGGGAGAATAAAAATCCATAATACGTTGAGACCTCAAGGTATCCTCCAAGGGGTTAAAACCGATGATTTGGCGGGTGATATCGACTTTTCCCTGCAGTGATTTTGGAAGTTTGTCTACCCATACTTCGATGGAGTCTACCAGAGGGTTTTTATACACTCCCTCTAATTGCGTGGGACCGTAAACATCTACTACATAATCCATGGGTTTACATCTGGGAAATGAATCGTTCTCCATCCCATACCCTATCATTAGGGCTATATGAGCTCCCGCAGATTCTCCAAAAACCCCCATTCTATTGGTGTCTATCTCTAGCTCTTCTGCGTGATCAACACAATAATTAATGGCATCAATTACGTCATCTATACAATTGGGAAATGCCTTTTGATTGACTCCTGCAAGAGTGTATTCTGGACTAATTATAGTAAAACCACTGTCTCGTAACGTAGCAATAGCACCGTTAAACCTATTCATATTGATAGCCTCCTTCCTGCCAACTACCCAAGCTCCTCCATGCACAAAAAACACAACTGGGCTCTTTTCTGACAATCTGTTCTTAGGGTAGTAAACATCCAAGGACTTGCCCTCTTTATAAGAAATTCCATAGGCCACAATACCTTGTAAAATGGGAGGCTGCAACCAAGCCACATAGGCCATCCACACCAGGACGCTGACTACAAATACAACCGCTATTCTCTTTGACCACTTCTTCATAAGTCATCTGGAGTTGTTGTGGGTGTGGGAGACCACCACGGATTGATTGGTGATTTTAAGGAATTAGAATCCAATCTAATAACCTCTCCTAGAATGGGAATCTGTAGGGGCATATTTTCCTTTTGTGCCGCACGAGACACTCTTAGCACAGGGTCATCCCACGCGTGAGGGGCCAAAGAAAAAGCACCCCAGTGAATGGGCATCATTGCCTTTGCTCTTACATCTAATGCTGCTAAGACAGATTCTTCTGGCATCATGTGAATCTGGCTCCACAGTGGATTGTATTGACCACATTCTATCCAAGCCATATCAAAGGGACCTAATCGTTCTCCAATCTCCTTAAAATGATTTCCATAGCCACCATCTCCGGTAAAAAGCAGGTTAACAGCCTGAGAATGCAAGGTCCACCCGCCCCATAAGGTGGTATTCCTATCTGCAAAACCTCTACCACTAAAGTGTCTTGAGGGCACAAAGCTGATGTTTATTCTCTCGTCTTGGAAGTCTTCCCACCAATCAAATTCTACAATAGAAGAATCGTGAATTCCCCAACTCTTTAAGTGGGCACCTACTCCTAGTGGCACTAAAAATCTATCGGTTTTTGGAATGAGTTGTAGTAGTGTTTTATAATCGAGGTGATCATAGTGGTCATGTGAGATTAATACATAGTTCACATGTGGAATATCCTCAATTTCTATGGGTATACGAGAAGAAAACCGAGATTTGCCTAGCCACGGATGTGGAGCAGGAACTTCTGTAAGCATGGGGTCAATCAGAATGGACTTCCCCTCCAAAGACATCCAAAGTGCAGAGTGCCCGAACCAAACAAAATGAAAGATAGAGTCTCCTAGGTTTTGAGGATTCGGAAACTCCATGGGTAACTCAAAAGGTGGAGTGGTCTGGGTATTGTCATCCATCCATTCAGAAAGCATTTTGGGAATATCCATAGGAGAAATATCCAATGAGGTGTTTTCTAGGTTTTCAAATACCTCTCCATTGTATTGAGTTGACCTAGCAAATAAGTCCTTGTCTTCTGCAGAAGGGATGGCCCCAAACTGAGGACTGGTCAACATAAATATTGCACCCACAATCATGGGAATGGACAGCAGGACAAAGACGCTCCCAAGGGTCCATAGGACTCTCTTTTGCCATTTTTTTAAGGTCATATTCTGTTTGATTTTTATAGTAAGACCAAGGTATTACTATGATATGGTTATTTAAACTCAACTACAGCACAATTTCCATGAACCGAATGGGAATAGGTGCCCACCCCTATTAGGGAGAAAGCATCCATAAAAATCATTTCTCTATGACCCTCTCCTGGCACATTGTGATCTATTAAGAATTGCATGGCAATGTCCTTACCCTTACTCATCCCATAGCTGCAACACTCTCCTCTACCCTCCCTTTCGCATTTCTTTCTATTGTGACCAACATATCCAGACTTTCCCTGTTCTTTGGCAAAGCATTGTGCGGATTTTGATAAGGCCTTTGTTGCTTTTAAAGCCAAAAGGGATTTTTGACTCTTTAATCGTTTTAAAAGGGATTTTTTGTACAGTGATTTTTTTACGTAATCCCCATACTTGGGAGTGCCCATGTAATTCTCAACTTCAAAAGCAGAAAAGTCAGAGGGGTACAAACGGGCCAAATTGATGTACTTGACTACTTCTTTTTCTTGTCTAGACAAGAATTTAACCTCTTTGGCCGTGTTGGCCTTAGCCAATTGGGTAGGCGTCCAGGTAGAAGGAATAAAGGAAGAGGCAATACCCCAAATCAACAAAATGTAAATAGAATACTTCATAAAATAGTAACGCCCGAATCTCTTCGGGCGTTTACAGTTCATATTATTTTTTTAAGAAGTAGCTTACTCTTCTTTCATAAACTTGTCCATAACCATATCACTTACTCCCACATTGCTAAATCCACCGTCGTGGAACAGGTTCTGCATAGTAACTCTTTTGGTAAGATCAGAGAACATAGTAATCACGTAATGTGCGCAATCTAATGCCGTTGCATTACCGAGTGGAGACATCTTTTCTGCATATTCAATAAAGCCATCAAACCCTTTTACTCCAGATCCTGCGGTAGTAGGCGTAGGACTTTGAGAAATGGTGTTTACTCTTACATTCTTTTTAACACCGTAGTGGTAGCCAAAAGAACGAGCAATTGATTCCAAGTAAGCCTTGTTGTCTGCCATGTCATTGTAATCTGGGAACGTTCTCTGAGCCGCCATATAGGTCAAAGCTACTACAGAACCCCATTCTGCCATTGCATCCAATTTGTAAGCCGTCTGAAGAACTTTGTGAAAAGAAACGGCTGAGACATCCCACCCTTTTTCTAACCAATCGTAATTCAGGTTTGTATAGTGTTTACCTTTTCTAACATTTACAGACATACCTATTGAGTGAAGAACAAAATCCAAAGGCCCACCCAACATCTCCATAGACTGGGTAAATAGATTTTCCAATTCATCCATATTGGTAGCATCCGCAGGAATGACCTTGCTACCTGTCTTTTCTGCAAGAGCGGTGATCTCTCCCATTCTCATTGCAATGGGTGCGTTGGTCAATACAAAGGTTGCTCCTTGAGCATGAGCTTCTTCAGCTACTTTCCAAGCAATGGAACTTTCATTAAGGGCTCCAAAGATAATTCCTCTTTTTCCCTTTAGCAGATTATTAGGCATGTGTACTTTTTTACTTTGTTTTGAGGCGGTAAATATAACTCATTTTTATGGAGTGTTTACACTCTTCTTAACGAGCTCTTTCTAATAGATCTACAGCGTTTTTTAAGGCAGCCTCTGTTAACTCTGCTCCCGACAACATACGGGCTATCTCCTCTACCCTATGCTTAGATTCTAGCGGAAAAATAGTACTAGTAGTATCATCGGAACGAGTTGTTTTCTCCACCTTAAGATGCTGAAAACCTGAGGAAGCTATTTGAGGTAAATGTGTGATGGCTAAAACCTGCATGGAGGAACCCATCTTTTTAAGAATTCTAGCCATTTTATCTGCCGTTTCTCCAGAAATACCGGTATCAATTTCATCAAAGATTATGGTGGGGAGTGTTTTGGCTTGAGCCGAAATAGCTTTTAATGCCAACATCACCCTAGACAGTTCTCCTCCCGAGGCTACTTTGGACAATGGCTTTAGGACTGAACCAGGATTGGCAGAAAACATAAAGGTTAAATCATCCATACCCGTCTCTGTCAAGTTCTCTGTGCACTTGAGATCTACTACAAACTTAGAATGTCCCAAATTGAGGTCAGCTAAATACTCCTGCATGGGAGATTCAATTTTAGAAATGGACTTAAGCCTAGCCTTGTGTAGGTTTTTACCTGCTTCTTCGGCCTTTTGCCTGGCACGGGCTTTTTCAATTTCGGCCTCAGCAACCTTCTCTTTAAAATGAGAAAGAGCATACACCGTATCTGAGATGGATTCTTCTACCTTCTTTAGTTCCTCATAAGAATCTACTCTGTGTTTTCTTAAAAGGGTCTGATAAAGGTCCCACTTGTGAGTTAAGGACTGTAAATCGCCAGAATTACTCTCGGTAGAGAAAGCCAGTTCATGAATCTCAGCACTGATATCTTCCAACTCTATACGGCTAGATTCTAGCCTGAGGGCCAATTCTTCTGCAGGTTTAGAAAATCTTGAGATTTCGGATAGTTTAAGGAGAGCTTCCCTCAATCCCTCCAAGGCACCTCTCCCCTCAGTTTCTAAGGCAGAATATGCTTCAGAAAGAGACTGTTGTATAGTTTCGGCGTTTTGTAACCATTGTAGTTTTTCTTCTAACTCAATGGATTCTTGCTGAGAAATAGTTAGAGTACTCAACTCATCTAACTGAAAAGTCAAGTAATCTATATCTTCATCTTTATGACTATCCAACAGGAGGGCCAATTGTTTAGAAGCCTCTTGAAAATCGGAAAAGCACTTGGTGTACTTTTCAACTTCCAAATGCAGGTTGCCCATAGAATCTAATAAATCCAGGGCGTATTGGTTTTTCTTTAGAAGAAGGGTGTCCCCTTGAGAATGAACATCTATCAAGTACCTAGACAATTGAGAAATGACTTCTAGACGCGCGGGAACGTCATTTACAAAGGCTCTTGATTTACCCGAGGGAAGTATTTCTCTTCTAATAATAGTTTCGGTATCGTACTCAAGGACATTTTCTTCAAAAAAAGATTCCAGAGAAAGCTTAGAGACGTCACAAAACAACTCGACTACGCACTTTACATCCGGGTTCTTTAGTGCCTTTACGTCTGCCCTGTGGCCAGTACAAAGACCTAAAGCACCCAGTAATATAGATTTTCCAGCTCCGGTTTCTCCCGTTAGGGTAGTAAAACCAGGCTGTAGGTTTAACTCAAGTTGATCAATTAAAGCGTAATTAGAAACTGATAGTCTGGTAATCATAAGGTTATGGTATCCTGTAATTTGACTTTAAAACAAATCAGGTCTTGTTTCATCCATGAGTAAAAACGGAATTCAGAAAGTAAAGATAATAAAGCCACACCAAACCCCTATTTTAGAGACTACTTACTAATATTCTCATATTTACTAGAGTTTCCAGAATCCATAAGTTCTAAGGTAGACACCAATTCTTGAGTTTCTATTTGAGGACCATCGCCAAAGATACTTACAATTTCATCCGATTTGGTATCAAAGAAGATCTCCATCAAAAAGGAGTTAGGTCTTTTTTGATGAACGGCTTTTAGGCTTAGTAGAGCATTTCTGATATTGTCTTTAGCCGTCTTTTGGGTAGCTGGGTCAGCCATAAGGTCTAAACCTTGCCTGTGATACATATACAGACAATTGAGTATGGGCTCAAAGGTGGGATTGGTTAAATTATCTACCAACCAAAAACGAGTTTTATTACCGTCAAAACTCCTCCATCCGGAGGAAGTCCCGTCACTTTGTGCATTGGATACTATGGTCTGGCATTTCTGAAAGTATACCTTTCCGGATCCCTTCTGAAAAGTCTCATGTTCAATGCCCAACATGATGTAGGTATAAAAAGCTACAATAGAGGTAAGATTACTCAAGTGTTGGGTCTCAATAAATTCCAATCGAGTATTTTCTATATATGTAAAGCTTACTTGTTTGTCGAGATGATTTAGTGTAATAGACTGATAATCTGTATTATAAATAGGTCTACTTGATTGAATTTGTAGCGTACCTGTAAAAGTTTTATTGGAGTACGCAGTGATATTAAAAACAAAAGAAGCGCGCATCCTTTCTTCTAATTCATAGGTCTCGTCCGTCCAAATGGAGTTATTAATAAACTCCGTTAAATCAGACTCTAGTGTCTGAAATATCTGAGTATTTGTAGTTTGTATAGCGTCGTGGAGAACCTGAACTTGAGCATTCATCTCTTGTCCATAAGATGGTCTGGAAAACAAAAAAAAGAGTGCGAAAACCCACAACTGGGGTATGTACAAAAGGTTTTTCAAATCTTGAATGTTGGGGTGGATTCTAAATCTAGGGATCATTGCTTTAGGTCGGTAAGGTAGTTCCATAGTTCACCAGCCAGTTGGGTCTTTGAAGTCATAGGAAACTCTTTCCATTTCTTATCTAAAGTATAAACGTAAACTTTATTGGTATCGTGTCCAAATCCAGCACCGGCATCGTTTAAAGTATTCATAATAACCGCATCAAGGTTTTTAGAGGTCAATTTCCCTTCTGCGTTTTGTTTTTCGTTTTGAGTCTCTAGGGCAAACCCAATCAATTTTTGCGGGTTTGTCTTTTGAGAACCCAGAGTACTGAGGATATCTATTGTAGACTCTAACTCTACAGTAGGCACGCCACCGTCCTTTTTGATTTTTTGTTTAGAAGCCGATTTGGGTTTGAAGTCTGCCACAGCAGCGGAACAAATGATCCAATCTGAAGATTTAAATGGACCTAACATGGCATCATACATCTCTTGAGCCGTTTGTACTCGTATGACCTTCATGCCGGTAAAATCAAATGGCAGCTGAGTCGGCCCCAAGACTAGAGTGACGTCAGCACCTAACTCTACGGCTTTACGAGCCAAGGCATGTCCCATTTTGCCCGTACTGTGATTTCCAATAAATCGTACCGCATCTATGGGTTCATGAGTAGGTCCGGCGTTGATCAGAATATTTTGTCCTACAAGAGGAGCTCTCTCCAAGAAATGGGATTCTAAATAATCAATAATTTCTTCGGGTTCTGCCATGCGACCTTCTCCAGATAAACCACTTGCTAATTCTCCCTTACCAGAAGGGATAACAAAATTGCCAAAGGCTTCTAATTCCTTTAAATTCTTTTGAGTAGACGGGTGGGCATACATGTCCAAATCCATGGCTGGAGCCACAAAAACGGGACACTTCGCGGACATATAAACACCCATTAACAGGTTGTCACAGGTCCCACTCACCATTTTAGACAGGGTATTGGAGGTAGCAGGTGCTATGATCATTAAATCTGCCCATAGCCCCAAATCCACGTGATTGGTCCACATCCCTCCTTCCTCTTGATGAGTAAAATGAGTATGGACTGGATTTTTAGAAAGGGTACTTAGAGTAAGCGGAGTAACAAAGTCATGGGCTGTAGGTGTCATTACTACTCTAACCTCTGCACCCTCCTTAACGAGGAGTCTCGTCAAGAAAGAAGCTTTATAAGCAGCAATACTTGACGTTACCCCCAGAATGATTTTCTTACCCCTAAGCATTTGGGATTATGCTTGACCCTCTTGATTTGGCTTCCTGTGGTAAACGTTTTCCTCTAACCATTCTTGAAGCGCAATGGCAGTGGGCTTGGGAAGGCTTTCGTAAAATCTAGAAACTTCTATTTGTTCCTTGTTTTCAAAAATCTCTTCTAAAGACTCTTGATTGGAAGCAAATTCCTGAAGCTTTTCGTGAAGCTCTTCCCTCATTTGATCGTTGATCTGTTCCGCTCTTTTGGCAACTATAGCCAAAGCTTCGTAAACATTACTCGTTTTGGAATCGATTTCATTTAAGCTACGAGTCTCTGTGTTTCTTGCAGCGTTGATTTTTTTAAAATCCGTCATTATGAAATGGTTTTAAGATCTTTAATATGCTTGTTGGTGCGAACAAAAATTCGTTCGGCTGCTATGGTCCAACGGCTCTGTGGATACGCTTGTTTAAATTCGTAATAGGCCGTAAGGGTTTCTTTGTAACGTTGTAGTTGCTTTGAGTCAATACTATTGCGAGCCAACTCATAGGCAGATTCCATCTTGAGGTACATGGACTCTTCTCTGTAAGGAGTATCTGGGAACTCGTTTAAGGAATTGGTAAATGCGGTTACCGCAGCTTGGTAATACTGAGTCCTGTGGTAACCCTTGGCAATATAAAATGATTTCTCTTCTAGCTTTGATCTCATATCATCAATTAAATCATTACTCTCCGGTAGCCACTTACTGGTGGGGTACCGGTTAACAAACAATTGAAATTCATTGATGGCCTTATAGGTAAAGGTTTGATCTAAGCTTGCTTTGGGAGATTCTAAATAATAACAATAGGCGGTCATAAAGGCTGCCTCTTCTGCCTTCTCGTTATTGGGGAAGGTTTCTGTAAAATTTTTAAAGTGATAGGCCGCTAGTATATAGTCCTTCATCCCGTAAAGGGTTGAGGCATAATAGAAATAAACATCCTTTGCTTTTTGAGTTCCCCTAAACAAGGTGTTTAACTCATCAAAAATAGGATATGCTTTATCATATTTTCCGGCATCATAATACTCAACGGCCTTCTCAAACTTGTACTCAATATCGGTACTTTTAAGAACCCGTTGGTATTCACCACAAGAGGTAAAGGCCGCAATCACAACGACCCAAAGAATAGACTTAAAGATTTTCTTTATCTCCATCGGGCAAAAGTAAGGTATTTAAAGTGATTTGTAAAGGGCTAAAACGACCCATGTGTTAGGTTGTTGCCGACTTTATGATGTTTTTAATTATTTCTTCGGTTTCATCTTTAAATATCACGGGTTCTACAGAAGGAGAATCCAACCATTTTCTCAAGGGTGAAAAGGAATTCAAATCCGCATACACCCAAACCCCTAACTCGCTAAGGGCTTGCGCATTACACTCTTGCTCGTATTGATCCTTAATGGGGATGGCAATTAGTTTTTTCCCTGCAAAAAGGGCCTCGCTTGGCGCTTCAAAACCCGCTCCTGTTATCAAACCAGAACAGGTCCTAAAACTTTCTACATAGGTTCTAGAATCTGCAGGATAGAAAGTACAATTTTCTAAAACCTCTATCTTATTCGAATTTTTAGAAAAGACCTGAAAGGTATAATCCGTAAAGGGAGCAAATGTCTTGGCTAGGATTTGATTTGAATATGCAGGCAAATAGACTGTAATATGACCCAGATCTTCAAAGGAAAGCGCTCTGATTTCTTTTCGTATAACGGGTGTATGTACAAAGGGGTCGTGGGCAACAAAATTAAATCCTACCCTGTTTTCTGCGGGAGCATAATGCCTGAGAATCCACTCCCCTATCCTGGAAGGCTTTTGAGGCTTTGGGGCATTCTCTCCCAATAGACTGCATTGATGACTTAGAGACACAATGGGAACTCCCTTCTTTTTTGCGGCATAGGCAGAGACGCATTCAAAGTCATTGAGAATTAAATCGTAATCTTCTACGGGAGTGCTTTTTACTTCCTTAAACCATCTCAAGAGATTGTTAGAAAAGACCGTTTTAAAATGATCAATACCTCCTGTTTTTGAATAGTAAAAGGTCAAACCTCTCCACGTGTACTTTGGAGTAACGGGAAGCGTGATTTCGCTTTGATTACCTGCCAAAAGAATATCTACATCACAGTATTTTTGTAGTATAGGTATCACCTCCCTAGCTCGAGCTACATGTCCATTTCCCGTTCCTTGTATGGCGTACAAAACTTTCAATACAACAATATATTTTTAATTTTCCCCGCAAGGAGTCCTACTACAAAAGCCGTCCCACGCTTGCGAAGGACGGCTTTGATATTTAAGGTGTACACTATTTTAAGCCTCTGGCTGTGAGCCTTCAAAAGAAGAGATATCTCTATCAAAAAGGTACAATCCTCCTTTGTCGCTTCCTATCAGGTTAAGTCTATCCATGATCTCTCTGGCCAGTGCTTCTTCTTCTAACTGCTCTGCAACGTACCATTGCATAAAGTTATGGGTAGAATAGTCCTTGGCTTGGAGACATTGGTCTACTACTTCATTAATACTTTCGGTTACTGCAACTTCGTGATCCAATAACTTTTGGAAAAGAGCTGTCAAACCTTCTATTTTTATGGCTGGTAAATCAATATTGGGAATGTCAGCTACCCCTCCTCTTTCATTGATATATCTCACCAACTTTAGCATGTGTTGCCTTTCTTCATCAGAGTGCTTGTATAAAAACTCTGCGGTGCCAGGGTAGCCTTGGTTTTCTGCCCAAGAAGCCATGGCTAAATAAGTATGCGACGATTCTAACTCAATCTTAAGTTGAGTGTTTAATGCTTTTTGAATGGTTTCTTTTAGCATGACTATAGATTTATTATACGTTCTGTATGATTAACAAGTTGTTGAGCTAAGGGTTCAGAAATAGGCCATAAAGGCAATCGCAAAGAATCTCCACAAACCCCTTGGGCACGCAGGGCTACCTTGATTCCTCCCGGGTTTCCTTCTGCAAATAAAAGTTGAGTTACCTCAAAGAGCTCATAGTGTTTTTCTAAAGCTGAATGATATTGGCCTTCCAAAGCCTCGGTAACCATTTTGGAAAATATTCTTGGAAATCCTTGACCACTCACAGAAATCACCCCATCTCCTCCAAGTGCAATCATAGAATACACTAGGTTGTCATCTCCAGAAATCACTAAAAAGCCATCGGGTCTATCTTTTACAACGGCCATGATTTGTTCCATATCTCCAGAAGCTTCTTTTACCCCAATAATGGAATCAAAATCACGTGCTAAACGCAGGGTGGTTTCTGCCGAAATATTAGAAGAGGTCCTTCCCGGTACATTGTACAGTATGATGGGCATGGAGGTGGCACTCGCTATGGCTTTGTAGTGTTGATAAATCCCTTCTTGGGTAGGTTTATTGTAATAGGGAGACACGGAGAGAATAGCATCTATTCCTTCAAAGTTTTGGTTTGCAATGGCTTCTATTACACCGGCGGTATTATTACCTCCTATTCCCAAAACTACAGGGAGTTTTCCGGCATTTTGATCCACAACGGTTTTGATGACTTGTTGTTTTTCCTTTGCGTTAAGCGTAGCAGACTCCCCAGTAGTACCCAGTACCACTAAATAATCAATTCCACCCTGGGTTACGTGAGTAACCAAATTTCTCAAACCTTCATAATCTACCTCTCCGTTAGCTGTAAATGGGGTTACAAGAGCAACTCCCGATCCTCTAAACTTATTCATTTATGTTGTTTTGATGTGATCCATCCTGTGTGCAAACACAATATTAATTTACTAAAATACACTACACCGTTAGGGAGTTATTTGTTGATAAGACGCAACAATTGATTCATCTCGTCAACGGTGGCTTGGTAGTTACCTTCTACAACAGATACGGTAAGATCATAAGGACCTTTGACCACTCCCACTGTAAAATTGGCTTTTACCCCTGCAAAGATAAACTCATTTGCTGACTTTTCATTCATGGTAAAGTCAATAATTACGTCCACCTGAGTGGGAAACCTTTGTGCCGTTTCTCCCAATTTAGGCTTGCCCAACCAATTGGTTTGATCTTTAAAGTAGGTGTTTTTAGGTAGTGGTTTGTCTCCTTTAACCTCTTCCTTTGACCGCTTCCTGTCCCAATGTAAAAAGGTAAAGACTTCCTTTCCTTCGGCTAAAAGCTGCAAAGTCCACTGGAACACGGGTTCGGGCCAATCTCCGTTGGCGGTTTCTCCGAGTACTAGGATGGACTTAACCTTAGAAAACCCAGGAAATTTAGAGGCCTTTGGATTGGATTGGTGGAGTTTCTTGAGCTGCCAATTTCTCACTCCTTGCGAAAAGGAACTCATAGGGTAATCATTTTAACAAATTCATCTTCGGTTAGTAGGGGAATTCCTAGGTCTTCTGCTTTTTTCTTTTTAGAGGGACCCAAGCCTTCTCCTGCTAATATATAACTCGTTTTTTTACTGATGGATCCCACGTTTTTTCCACCGTGTAATTCTATGAGTTCTTTGAGTTCGTCTCTGCTGTGATTTACAAACACTCCAGAGATCACTATTGCCAGGCCTGAAAGATTATCTGTCCCCCCTTGTTTTGAGGCAAACTCAAATTGTAATCCTGCTTCCACAAGCCTATCTATATTTCTTCTGTTCTCTTCTTTAGAAAAGAACTCAACCACAGATAGGGCAATGACATCTCCTATTTCATCCACTGCAATCAATTCTTCAAAGGTGGCCTCAGAAAGAGCTTTTATGGTCACAAAATGAGAAGCGAGAACCTTGGCAACAGTCTCGCCTACATATCGAATACCTAAGGCAAACAACACTCTTTCAAATGGAATTTCTACGGATCTAGAAATTCCTTCTACGGCATTTCGTGCTGATTTTTCGGCAAACCTATCCAATCCTGCAAAATCATCATATGTAAGGTCATACAAATCCACGTAATTACGTATGAGTCCTGAGGAGAACAACAAATCTATGGTCTCCGCACCCAAGCCTTCTATATCCAGGGCTTTTCTAGAAATAAAATGTTCCACCTTTCCTCTTTGTTGAGGCGGGCATGAAATTTCATTAGGGCAATAATGAAGGGCTTCACCTTCCTTCTTTTGCAATGGGGTATTGCATTCTGGACAATGGGTTGCAAATACAATGGGTAGTGCCTTAGAGCTTCTCTTCTCCAGATCCACACCCACCACTTTGGGAATGATTTCTCCTCCTTTTTCTACAAAAACGGTATCTTCCTGATGCAGATCTAGTTTTTCTATTTGATCTTGATTGTAGAGACTCGCTCTTTTTACGGTGGTTCCTGCTAATAATACAGGCTGCAAATTGGCAACAGGGGTAATTGCCCCCGTCCTTCCAACTTGGTAGGTGACTTCTTCTAGCAGCGTAGGTTCTCGCTCAGCCTTAAACTTATAGGCAATGGCCCATTTGGGAAACTTGGAGGTAAAACCCAATTCTTCTTGTTGGTGGTAATCATTTACCTTTATTACGATTCCATCTATCTCAAAGGGCAACTGATTTCTGTACTCATCCCAATGAGAAATAAAATCAAATATCTCCTCTAGGTTTTTGGCTTTAGCTATATATTTATCCTCAACTGAGGGAACCTTAAATCCCCAATTCTTTGCCGCCTCTAGGCTTTCCCAATGACTTTTAAACACTGTATTGGGAGCCAAAACATAATATAGGTAGGTATCCAAGGGACGCTTAGCCACCAGCGAACTGTCTTGCATTTTTAAACTTCCGGAGGCACTGTTTCTTGGGTTTGCAAAGGAATCAAGGCCTTGAGCAACCCTTTCTTTATTAAGAGCATCAAAACCCTCCAGAGTCATAAAAATTTCGCCCCTAATTTCAAACTCTGGGGGATAGCCCGTTCCCATTAGTTTTAGGGGAATGCTTCTAATGGTTCTAACATTTACTGAAATATCATCCCCTTTGGTTCCGTCCCCTCTGGTAACCGCTTTTTTAAACACTCCATTCTGGTAGGTGATCCCTATTGCTGCTCCATCGTACTTTAATTCACAGGTATAGGTTACCGGTTCCTCTATGTGTTTTTGAACCCTATCAATAAAATCAGAAACCTCTTCTCTGTTGTAGGTGTTAGAAAGAGAAAGCATGGGGGTTTTGTGAATCACCGTATCAAAGCCCTTAGTAATCCCGCCGCCCACTCTTTGTGTAGGTGAATTGGCGTCATAAAATTCCGGATGCTGAGCTTCTAACGCCTCGAGCTTCTTAAGTAAGTCATCAAACTTCCCATCACTGATAGTGGGTGCATCCTTTTGGTAATAGTTGTAATTGTGTTGTGCCAATTCTTGGCGCAGCTTTTCTATTTCTTCTCTTGCGTTCATGTACACTTTATTGAGAATTTATTCTCCTAAATGATTATGCAATCTTGGGGCAAACCCCAGCTCTTTTAAGTATATCAATCTAATGCTTTTTGAGCATAAATCATTCTGTTTTTTCCGCTTAAATCCACTATTATTTTTGCCCCTCTCCACTTTTCGTCTTGAAGTAGAGAAAGGGTCTGTAGGCCGTAATTCTCATGTATCTCTAAATAGAGTCCCCCACCCGAAACCAGTGCCTTGTGAGCATACTGTACAATGCATTTATAAAATTGTAAAGGGTCATCGTCTGGTACTTCAAGAGCTATCCTTGGATCAAAATTAAGAACGTTCTCATTTAAGGTATCAACCTCTGTGGACGGAATATAAGGAGGGTTAGATACAATAAAGTCATAGGCTTCCACGGGAGGGGCCGTAGTTAGTATATCAGCTAGAATCCATTGAACATCTACCCCTAACTGCGCAGCATTTTTCCTGGCCATTTGCAAGGCTTCTGCCGAAACATCTATCCCCTCCATTGTCCAATACGTCCTATTTTTACTAAGTGTTATGGGAATACATCCGCTTCCCGTACCTATATCCAAACCCTTTTGCGGTCCTACGGGTTGGGTTTTTAAAATCAAAGCTACCAACTCTTCCGTTTCAGGTCTTGGTACTAGGGTGTCTTTAGAAATTGAAAACAGGGAGTCGTAAAAAAAGGCTTTACCCGTAATGTGCTGTACCGGTGTGTTATTGGACAATAGGACAATAGCCTCTTGTAATTGTTTTTTTTTGGGGAGGGTCCAGTCCACTTTTCCGAATAAAAAATCACCTTTAGAAACATCCCACAAATCTTCTAACAGTATGTAAAAGGTTTGGGTGGCTTCTCTAGAGGTCATAAACTCCGAGGTGCTTTTTAAGAAATCAGAAAGTATTTGCTGAGGATTCATGAAACAAATATACCTAGGTTCATTTAAGATTTTACCTTTGTCTACCATGGGTTCAGAAAAATTTATGCACAGAGCCATTGAATTAGCCTATTTGGGAAGGGGAAACGTATCCCCAAATCCCTTGGTAGGGTGCGTAGTGGTTAAGGATAAACGTATTATTGGTGAAGGATGGCACCAAAAAGCAGGAAGTGCTCACGCAGAGGTAAACGCCATACACTCTGTTCTGTACAAAGAAGACCTAAGATCTTCTTCTCTTTACGTTACCCTTGAGCCTTGTGCTCATCACGGGAGAACTCCTCCTTGCAGTGATCTTATTATCAAAATGGGAATTCCAGAAGTTTACATTGGTTGTATAGACCCTTTTGCCCTTGTGGCAGGAAAGGGAATAGAAAAACTAAAAAAAGCAGGTATCAAAACCCATGTAGGGGTTTTGGAAAAGGAATGTTTAGGAATCAACCGTAGGTTTTTCACCTTTCACAATAAAAAGAGACCCTACATAATTCTCAAATGGGCCCAATCCGCAGATGGGTTTATGGATATAGAAAGAACTCCGGGACAAATGGATTCGTTTCCCATAAGCCATTCTTCGGCCAGCAGGCTCACCCACAGCTGGAGAGCAGAAGAAGACGCTATACTTATTGGAGGGCAGACTCTTAGGACGGATAATCCAAGCTTAACAACCCGTAAAATCTTTGGCCCTTCTCCAATCCCCATAATTGTAACCCAAGGTAAGTCCTCAACAGAGAACGCTAAGCTTATGGACAACCCCAAAACCATGGTGTTTTCTAAGAACCCCAAAAAGGGCGATTACCACTTTACAAATTGGGCAAATGTATATAAACAACTTCACGACAAAGAAATTCAAAGTGTTATGGTAGAGGGAGGTCAAAGCATACTCCAGCAGCATATAGATTTGGAGCTCTTTGACGAGATCAGACTCTGGACATCGCCAAAAACTTTAAACAAGGGGCTAGCTGCTCCCCTTTTGCCTCCTATAGATTTTTCAGAAACCCTTATGGGTCCAGATGTTTTAAAATCCTATAGAGTACATGGCTGACAGAGACAACTACCTGACCTTAAAAGCTCCTTCTGAGGCCCTTTATAAAGTAAAAGGTAGTAAGTTTTATGGCTATGCCTTTCCCATGAATGCAGAAGAAGAACTCAAGGTAGTATTGGACAGACTAAAAACACAACACCACGCTGCAAGACACCACTGCTATGGATATAGAATAAACCCCGCCTTTGAGTATACACGTGCAAATGATGATGGGGAACCTTCTAACGCGGCAGGAATGCCAATACTCAATCAAATCCTCAGCGAAAACCTCTACAACGTGGGAGTTGTGGTTGTCAGGTATTTTGGTGGCACCAAACTAGGGGTTCCCGGAATGATAAATGCATACAAAACAGGTGCTAAATGGGCTATTGAAGAGGGGCAAATCATAGAAAAGACCCTTTCCATTCCAATAACCATTCAATGCTCCTACCAACATTTGAATGAAGTTATGCGTGTTATAAAAAGAGAAGCCTTAACTCTAAGTTCCCAAAAGATGGAAATTGAGTGCTCCCTTGTCTTAGATGTCCCCATTAGTGAAAAAGAATCCGTAATTTCTACCTTTAAATCGCTTCACAACATAAACGTTTATGAATAAACCCTTATTATACCCACCCATTTCCTTTGCCATTTGCCTTTTCATTGGGATTGCACCCTTTATTTCTCATGGGCAAAAGAGTCAAAAAACATACGTAGCGCCCACCCCCTACGCCCTTGTAAACACTAACCAACTGCAAACCCAAGCAGAGTTTAACAACATCTCTGAAACTACGGTTGCCGCTTGGTTGGAGGGAGAGTTTCAAATTCCTCAAGGGGATTTTGAGTTGTTAGACCAAAGGTTGAGCCCCATGGGTTTTCATTTTCACTTCCAACAAAAACTCAATGGAATTGCACTTCATCACAAAGAAGTAAAAGTAAATATTGGTTTAGATAAGCGGTCTGTTTTGGCCTTCTACGATGTGTCTACCAACGTGCGTTCTAGTGGAAGTTCTTTTCCTAGTTTTAATCAATTGCCTGTGGGTATGCCACAAGCCCTACTAGAAGACTCAGAACCGATTTATTGGGTAGAAGGTGACGTTGCCCTTCCCGCCTCTAAACTCACCGTTAAACTCCCCTATAACGAACACAGAATTTGGATTGTAGATGCAAATGGGAACTGGTTAGACGAGGAATGGCTTTCTGCGCACTATTGTCAAAACCACAATTCTCCTGCGCATTTTGAAACGGACACCAATATTTCTGTCAAGGTATTTAACCCTGACCCATTAACCTCTGCAGGAGTTACCTACGGAGGTAACTACACGGATATGAATGATCAAAATCAAGCCAACTTGGACCCCGAAAGGGTTACCCGCTCCGTTTTGGCTGATTTTTCTAACGGTACCTATAACCTCACAAACTATGCCGTGACCATTGCAGACATAGAAAGTCCGACAGATTCAGTAGCCACTCGAACCGATAGCCTGTTTCACTACTCTAGATCGGATTTAGAATTTCAACAGGTAAATGCCTTCTATCATATTACCAAAATGAAGGAACACCTTGAGGACTTAGGATTAACCTCTCTTATGAATTATTCCATAACCGTTGATGCCAACGCCTTTTTTGGCCAAGACAACTCTCGATTTGAATACGGTAATCAAACCCTATACTTTGGCAACGGTGGCGTAGATGATGCAGAGGACACAGATGTAGTCATACACGAGTATCAACACGCAATGTCTTATGACGCATCCCCTAATACAAACTCAGGAACGGAAAGAAGATGCTTGGACGAGGCCAACGGGGATTACTATGCAGCCTCTTACTCTAAGCACATCAATTTCTTTAGTTACGAGAAAGTCTTTACTTGGGATGGACACAATGAATTTTGGTCTGGGAGAAATGCAGACAACCCCAGCAATAAATATTACCCCAATATTTCTTTTGGTGGGAATATCTATCAACACACTGATCTTTGGTCTGCTGTTACCATGGATATTTGGGATCAGCTGGGTAGAGATACTGCAGACTTTTTGGTAGGTTGTTCACTCTATGGATATGCAGACAATATGACCTTTGCGGATGCAGCTACACTAATTCTACTTTGTGACCAACAGCATTTCCAGGGCGGACACATTGGGGACTTGTGTACTATTTTTAGTCAGTATGGTATTCTGGACCCATGTACAATAGGATTAGAGGAAAATAAAGATTTGCCTTATGGGCTTAGAGGCACGTTAGGTTTTTCTCATGGGGGTGTAGCGTATTTAGATTGGACGGGATCCCCATCGGCTCAATTAGAAATGTACAACGTCGCAGGACAACCCATATGGAACTCTACCTTAAAAGAGGAGTCAACCTTAGAACTTTCTTCAGAAGGTCTCCCTCCTGGAGTTTACGTTGTGAGGATTCTAGATACTCAAGGTCAGTCGTTTTCCTTTAAGTTGCATAGAAGGTAGCGATTGGTTAGATGTATTGTTGACTCTCTATTTGGTTGTTCATTGGGTTATCTATCGTACTTGTCTTTGCAGAGCTTCTTCTTTCGTTGCCTTCTTCATTGGGAGATTTCTGGATATACCTACTAAACTCTCCACTAGCTACTCGTTCTCCTCCTACATAGAATTTTTTTTGCGCCGTTCGAGCCACTGCGCGCTTCGGCTTCCCTTTTAGCTTGATCCAAAAGGGAATAAAGATCAAGAACGTCTCTCCTCTCCCTTGTGACCTTTGCAAAAGCTAAGTTCGGCGGGATGATTTTTTTGTCCTGCAAAAAACTTTCCCGTCTTACTAAACTTTCGCTTTTGCTCCTACGGTCATGGAGCGAAGGTTCGGTCCTGGCGAGAAGGGATATAATGTTCAAACCGCTCTAGACTAAAACCAAGCCAGAGGACACCCAAAAATCAAAGAATAAACGGGAGGTGTCTACGGGGTTTCTGGGGGAACTGGCGTTCCCACCCCGCAACAAGTTAAAAGTTCTTTGTGATTCAATTCGTCAAGTATTCGGTTACAGTCCCCTCCATTCTTTTAAAGCAATAACAAACGCCTACAATTGATTAAATGACGCAAGCAAACAGATGCCTTCGTAACTTTACTTGGGGCGGGAACAGTAGTTCCCTGGAATTTAGGTGATTTAATAAGTAGATAAATCTAAAGTTATAACCCAATCTAATTTTGAGATAAAATAAAAAATTGATGTTTATGGGCACCCCACTCTTCAAACATCAATTCCATAAAAAATCCCATTGATGTTTTGGGGTGCCATCACAGAATCCATCTAATATTTCACGTAAATCATCAACTAACCATCAAAACAATACCACTTGAAAAACCTTTGATGCTTCATTTTAGCAATTAAAATTTAGTGATGATTATTTGGGGTATCCTAAAATCAATCCAAAATAATATGGTTTTGTAAACTAGTCCTTAGTCCCAAAATACTCCTCAAACAAAGCCACAAAATCATCCGGTGCCTGCATAGGTCTTCGAGTCTTTGCATCTACAAAAACCAATTCTACATTTCCCTTTGTGAGCAAAACTCCTTTTTGATTGTAAATTTCATGATCAAATGAAATTCGGGTTCCCGGTTTTTCTTTAATGAGGGTTACCACCTCTATGGATTCATCATAGGTAGCGGGACGTATATATTTAATATGTAAGGACAATACGGGAAGCATTATTCCACGTTCTTCTAGGGACCTATAAGTGGTGCCAAGATTCCTAAGTGCCTCTACCCTACCCACTTCAAAATATTGAGGGTAATTTCCATAGTACACCACCCCCATTTGATCCGTTTCTGCATACCGAACTCTAATGGGAGTAATAAATTTATACATGTACTTGATTTTAAAGGGGTTCTACCAAAAACACTGCGATACAGCGCTTTTGATGGCGTTTTAAAATGAAACAAAAAAACGGAAAAGTCAATAGCAATTTTATTTTTTTTATCACTTTTTTATACACACATTTGTGAATGTAAGAAAGGCCACCCAAAAACTATATTTATATTGTTTTGTCCACCCTTTTTTTCACAAACCACAACCATTCAAAACAAGGAGAAAGAATAATGGAGAAAACAGCTGAATCTGTTTGGAACAATTGTCTTGAATTTACCAAGGACAACATCAATGCCCAAGCATTCAAAACCTGGTTTCTACCTATTCGCCCCCTCAAGCTTCAAGGTAAGGTACTTTCTATTCAAGTGCCTAGCAAGTTTTTTTACGAATGGCTGGAGGAGCATTACATAAAACTCCTAAAGACAGCCATAACTCGTGAGATGGGCGAAGATGCGAAACTGGTCTATAGCATCGTCATGGAAAACACCTATGGCAACGCAAATCCCTACACAGTAAAAATACCAAGCTCTAATAGAGGACCCATAAGAAATCCTAAGGTCTCAATGCCTGTAGAAATAGGCGGTAATGAAGGCATTAGGAACCCTTTTGTGATTCCTGGACTTAAGAAAGTTCACGTGGAATCTCAATTAAATCCCAATTATACGTTTGACAATTTTGTAGAAGGAGATTGTAACCGATTGGCTCGAAGTGCGGGCTTTGCCGTTTCTAACAAACCCGGAGGCACTAGTTTTAATCCATTATTAATTTATGGTGGCGTGGGATTGGGTAAAACCCATTTGGCACATTCCATAGGAATTGAGATCAAGGATAGATATCCAGAAAAAACGGTTCTATTTGTCTCTGCAGAGAAATTTACTCAGCAATTCATTGATGCCATTAGGAACAATACCAAAAACGATTTTGTACACTTCTATCAAATGATAGATGTGTTAATTATAGATGACGTTCAAAGCTTTTCTGGAAAAGAAAAAACTCAAGATGTTTTCTTCGAAATATTTAATCATCTGCACCAACATGGTAAACAAGTGGTTTTGACTTCGGACAGAGCCCCTGTAGACATGCAAGGAATGGAGCAGCGATTGCTGTCTCGTTTTAAATGGGGATTAAGTGCTGATTTACAGTCTCCCGATTTAGAGACTCGAATAGCCATCCTCAATAAAAAGCTCTACACTGATGGCATAGAAATGCCAGAAGACGTAATTGAATACCTGGCCTACTCCATCAATTCCAATATTAGAGAATTAGAAGGAGCACTGATTTCTTTGCTTGCTCAAAGTTCTTTGAATAAGAAAAAGATTACGGTAGACTTGGCCAAGCAAATGATAGACAAATTTGTAAAGAACACCACTAGAGAAATATCTATAGACTACATACAAAAAGTAGTATGTGATTATTTTGATATGCCTATTGATTTGCTCAAATCCAAAACCAGGAAAAGAGAAATTGTACAGGCCAGACAACTTACCATGTTCTTTGCCAAGCAATTAACTAAGAACTCTTTGGCAACCATTGGCGCACAATGTGGAAATAAGGATCACGCTACCGTTCTTCATGCGTGTAGAACCGTCAACAACCTTTCAGAAACGGACAAGAGATTTAAGGTCTACGTAGAAGACCTCAGAAAAAAACTCACTTTAGCATAAATTTAGCTCCGCATCTTGCGGGGCTTTTTTTTTATCCGTTACTTAAGCCTAGAAATATTTTAATCCATTGGAGATTATCACCCATTTGTTTAACCAACCTCTAGTCCTGTGAAAGTATTAATGGTATGTCTGGGAAATATTTGTAGATCCCCTATGGCAGAAGGCTTACTAGCCGATAAGACACAAGGCTTGTCTTGGACTATAGACAGTGCGGGAACCTCTGCCCTTCATCAGCACGAAGGTCCTGACCCTCGTGCTGTAAAGACCTTAAAAAGACACAACATAGATATTTCTAAGCAACGCTCTAGGCCCTTTGACATCAAGGACTTTGAGGATTTTGACCTCATTTTTACCATGGACCATAGCAATTACGAAAAAGTAATCGCAAAGGCTCCCCATCAAGAGGCAATCCAAAAAGTAATTCCCTTGTTAGACCTCCTATATCCTGAGGCCAACACAGAAGTCCCCGACCCATACTACGGCGGTGCAGAAGGATTTGAAAACGTTTACGAATTGCTAGAAAGAGCTACCCAAAAAATAGTTGAAAACTATGGATAACCCAATAGGAACTTTGTACCTGATCCCCAGTCTTATGGGAGAGACGGAGCCCTTAGAAGTACTCCCTCTAAGTATCAAAAAGGTCATTGATCTATGCGATCATTTTGTGGTAGAAAACGAGAAATCTGCCCGTCAATTTATTAAGAAAGTTCTGCCCTCAAAGGCTCAACCCAATCTAATACTCAACATATTAAACAAGTACACAGAGCCTCAAGAATATGTGGATTTCTTAAAACCCTGTTTGCAAGGACAACCCGTAGGAATCATTTCAGAGGCTGGTGCACCCTGTGTGGCTGACCCCGGGTCTGAGTTGGTGAGAATTGCCCACACCAAAAACATTAGAGTGGTTCCCTTGGTGGGGCCTTCTTCTATACTTCTGGCCCTTATGGCTAGCGGAATGAACGGTCAAAACTTTGCATTTACTGGGTATTTACCCATAGAAAAAGTACCTAGAAAAAAGCAAATAAGGCAATTAGAAAGGGCATCTATGAAGGGACAAACCCAACTGTTTATGGAAACTCCCTACAGGAACCTAAAGCTTTTAGAAGATGTACTGGCTGTTTGTGAATCAGAAACTAGACTTTGTTTAGCTACAGATATCACCACACCCCAAGAACAGATTGCAACCAAGACCATTGCAGAATGGAGAAGGAAATTGCCTAACATAGAAAAACGACCTACCATCTTTGTGCTACAGGCATAAAGTCCCTATTTAAACAAAATCAAAAAGCCGAAGCAATAAGCTTCGGCTTTTTGATTTTCTATCTCCTTACAAGGCTATAGCTTAGAATCTTCTGATTCGGGGGTATCGGTAGGAGAATCACCTCCTGCATAACTCACCAATTCCATTTCTTCTAAAAGGTATCCAGCACCCGCGTATTTATCTATAATAAACAAGACGTATCGGGCATCGACCATGATGTTTCTACACCTAGAATCGTCAAAATACAAATCACTCATGGTTCCTTCCCACACTCTGTCAAAGTTGAGTCCAATGAGTTCTCCCTTTCCATTTAAAGCAGGAGAACCACTGTTTCCTCCAGAGGTGTGGTTACTGGCTATAAAACATACAGGAACATCTCCTGTAGCGTCCGCATAAGGTCCAAAGTCCTTGTTTTTGTGAAGGTCAATGATCTTTTGTGGCAAATCAAACTCATAATCTCCAGGCACGTATTTATTCACAACTCCCCCTAGATACGTCCTTGTATTGTATTGGGTAGAATCGTTGGGAGAATACCCCTCTACCTTTCCATAGGTCAATCTAAGGGTGGAGTTGGCGTCTGGATACAATACCTTTTGAGAAACTTCCATTTGCACCTTCATCCAATTCTTCATTTCTTCCTGAATGGCTAGGTAATTTCTAGAATACCCAGGTCGAGTATTGAGAGTGTAATGACCAAATAACTCCGTGGTCAATACAACGATATCATCATCTTCTAGCTTTTCTGCCAACTTAGAGGGATCCTCTGCCAATAGCCTTTTAAGCTCCTGTCTTTTGGTTTCTTGTGTGAGCCATCCTTGAGCAAAGGCCTCATTTACAAAATCAACAAAGGCATCTTGCCCCTCCTCTTTCTCGTTGTACTTTATTTGTTTCTCCTTTAGGTCCGCCAATATCTCAGGGAGTCTATCCATGGGAATACTTTCGGCATACAGCCTCAATAAAACTCCCATGGCCTCTCTGTCTACGTCTTCATCATAGTTTTTATAAAATCCATCTGCACTCTCTAGGAGCTTCATGGCAGCATTTCTGATAGTTACCTTGTACTTAGACTTATCTTGGTCTCTAAGATCCTTATCATCTACTGCATTAATAAGAGTCTGGTAGGTATTTGCATAGCGAGTAATCTCCAAACCTCTATAGGCAACTTCCACAAAGTATTCATAGTCTACTGCAAAGGGTTCCATCTCTTGGTAGAGGCTGTCTAACCGAGCCAATGTTCTCCCGTATCGTCCATAGAGGTCTTTATTGTTCTCTATAGCCTCCATGATTCGGGCTTCATCGGCTCTGATAGAATCTAGGGCGTGTACCTCCTCTATCCCAATGTTTTGCCCTTGCCACTTTTTCCATCCATTGGCAATGCTGGCATACTTAGAGGCATATTTTATTCTAACCTCGTCACTCGTTCTCATTCTAGCGTCCAAAAGAGCAAGTCTCTTGTCTCTAATAGAAATACGAATGGGATTTCTCAAGGCAACGGTTTGCTCCACACCAGAAGCCGGCAAGTACTCCTCGGTTCTACCCGGAAAACCAAAAATCATGGTAAAGTCTGTATCTGCGGCTCCGTCCATATTGATTTTCAGGAATTGGGCAGGGGTAAAAGGCACATTGCTAGCTGAGATATCAGATGGTGCATTGCTACTATCTGCATAAATTCTAAAAAGTGAAAAATCACCAGTATGTCGTGGCCACATCCAATTGTCAGTATCGGCTCCAAACTTTCCAATAGAACTTGGGGGAGCTCCTACCAATCTAACATCTGTGTATTTTTGGGTGGCAAAAAGAATAAATTGATTTCCGTAGAAGAAGTCTTTGATGATAAATTCAAAATCTGGGTTCTCTACCTTCTTGGCCGCCAAAATTGATTTCCTATTATGGTTGACAATAGAATCCATAGTTGCCTCATCCATTCCAGGAGTGGTATGGAGCATCAGGTCGTTGGTAACATCTTCCATGTACTTGATAAAGGTTACAAACAATCCGGGATTGGTCAATTCTTCCGAGGCATCCATAGCCCAAAAACCCTCCTTGAGTAGGTCGTTCTCCACAGATGAGTGACTCTGGATTTGTCCATATCCACAATGGTGATTGGTGAGAACTAGGCCATTTTTAGAAATCACCTCTCCCGTACAGAATCCACCAAAGCTCACGATGGCATCTTTTAGACTGGCCTCGTTTACCGAGTAAATTGCAGAAATCGGAATTTCCAATCCCATGTCTTTCATTTCTTGCGCGTTTAGACTCTCCAAGAGATAGGGCAACCACATCCCCTCTTTGGCTTTTGCCGAAGGGAGAGCTACAAGAAACAACGCCACGAGTACTAAGGGGGAATAAATCTTTTTCATCTGGTTGAGATTAAGGCTTGATTACCAAAAATTTCTAATGCTTAAAAATAACAAGAATACTAATACCGCGTTCTTTTTGAAGCCCAACTAACAAGTTTTTTTATCCAAAAGAGTCCGTTAAAAACATTGTAAGTACATTTATCCCTCAAAATAAGAACAACTCGAAAATTATCATGAAAAAAATTGCAACTCTCGCCTCCATAGCTTTGCTTGCCGTAGCGTGTTCACAGCCTGAAGAAAAAGAAGGTTTTACCATAGACATTACCATAGCTGATCTTCCCGAAGGGACCATTTACCTCTCAAAGGTATCTGACAATCAATTGGTAAAAATGGATTCTTCTGAGGTTACAGAAGGAACCGCACATTTCTCAGGTACACTTGAAGGTCCTGAGGTTCTCTATCTCCAAGGATCTATTTTCCAGAGACCACAAACCATCTTTTTGTACGATGAAGCGGTTTCTGTTACCGGTACAGTAGACAGCCTAAAATCATTGACTATAGAGGGATCTTCTTACCAAGATCAAATGAAGGAGTTTCAAGAAATTGAAAAAGCATTTAGCACCGTTTACGGCCAATTCAACCCACTAATGCAGCAAGCTGCAATGGATTCTAATGAGCTTAGAATGGATTCCTTAAATGCCGAATTAGAAGTTCTTTATGAGAACTTCCAGAATGAGCAAAAGGCCTATGCAAAAACGGCAGGAATTACAGGAGCCTACATTGCAGTTAGATATATGTACGAACCCGATCTTGAATTCTTCAAGGAAGTTTACGACCAGGTTCCCGTTTCTATGTCTGGCAGTCCTTATAGTACAGAACTTAAAACCCGTATTGAGGTTTTAGAAAAAACAGCAATAGGTCAACCCATTACAACTTTTACCCAAAACGATCCAGAAGGCAACCCCTTAGCAATAGCCGATGTTAAAGGTAAGTTCATTTTAATGGACTTTTGGGCTTCTTGGTGTGGACCATGTAGAATGGCCAATCCCGATTTGGTTGAACTCTACGGAGAATTCCACGAAAAAGGATTTGAAATTGTAGGAGTTTCTTTTGATGACAACGGTGACAAATGGAGAGCTGCCATAGTACAAGATGGTTTAGACTGGCCTCAAATGAGCGATCTTAAAGGATGGCAAAATGAAGCCGCAGACCTATACGGTATACGCGCCATTCCTCAATCGGTTTTGTACAATGAGTTTGGGCAAATTGTAGCAAAGAACAAAACACCAGAAGAATTAAGAGCGTTCCTTACCGAAAACCTTTAGTAAGCAATACTCTGCTTCCATCTGGAATACGGTATAGAAAGAATACAAAAAAGCCGCACGTAAAAAACGTGCGGCTTTTTTAATGGCAAGAAGAAGGGTTATTTCTCTCCATTGAGAATGATGGGCAATCCATCTTCTCCTCCTCCAATAACAATGATTTTAGAATTGGGACTTTCTGACAATTTTAGAGTGGCCTCTATTCCCTTTTCTTTAAGGATCTTGTCCGTTATAGAAGCACTTACAATTCGGTTGGCTTGAGCTTTACCTTCTGCTTCAATCTTAAGCCTTTGCTTTTCTTTTTCTGCTTGTTGTAACCTAAACTCATATTCCAAAGAGGCTTGCTCTTGCTTTAGTTTTTTCTCAATGGCTTGTTGCAGAGAAAGGGGTAGCTCTACATCTCTGATTAAAACCTCGTCTAGGTCAATATATTTGTCTTTGATGGAACCTAGGGTCTGCTCATAGATTTCGTCCTCTATCACTTCTCTTCGGCTACTGTAGAGCTCCTCAGGTAAATACTTACCTATGACTTCTCTAGTGGCGGATCTAATGGCGGGAATGACAATCTTTTCATGGAAGTCAATACCTACTTCGTCATGCAAATAGGCCAGCTTAGATATTGTGGGACGATACCAATAACTCACCTCAAGCTTAATGGTTAGACCATTCTTAGAAAGCACCTGCATTTGAGAGGTAGCATTTTGAACGCGTACATCATATACATACATCTCATTCCAAGGCGCTATTACGTGAAAGCCTTGAGAATAGGATTTGTCTTTTTCTAATCCCGAAAACCTATTAAACAAAACGCCTTCTTGTCCGGCCTCTATGGTCAATGTGGACATGGACCACAGGATAAAAAACAGTAGCACACCTCCAAAAAAGGCCACTACTACATTGGGAAATCTCTTATTCATTACTATTTATTTACTGATTTTTACTTGTTGTTAATACCATCCACTCCACCTTCTTATTCCCCATTCTACTGTGAAGAATATCACTAGAAGTAGAAAAATGTAAGGTATAGAATGAGCTTTGGTAATCCTATCTACTCTTTTGAGCCTTGGAGTCTTAACCCCAGACACCTCCAATTCATCAAGAATTTGATCTCTGTCCTTCCACGGGACAAATTTTCCGTAACTCTCCTCAGACATCTTTGATAACACATCCCAACGAGCCGTTGTTTTGAGGGTCTCAATGGAATAGGCGGAAACCTTAAAACGCCCCCTCTTGGTCAATGTTTCATCTCCGTACTGGGCCTTTACCAAAAACTGGTAATCACCAGGGGCTAAGTTGGATATTTTTCTTTCATATACACTCCCTCGCTTCTGTCCACTATATTCTAAAGGCTCAGAGCCCTCTTTAAAAAGCTGTATGAGAACTTCTGCAGACGCTACAGGTCTTAAATCTGCTGTGAGCACAGAAACCGAAAAAGACACCGGTAACCCCTTGTCCACACTAGCGGGGTAGTTTACTAATAAACGGTCTTGAACCCCAAAGGTTCCATTGTATCTAAACAAGGTGTTCCAAAAGGAATCAAATGAGTCGAATCCTTGGTTCTGTGAATACTCATACATTCTGCTACGCCAAAAATTTGTGCTCCGTATTAAAGTCCTTGGAAAACCTTTTATTCTTCCCGCCATCACAATGGGATATGGTGTACTTACACCCTTGATCTGCGCTGTGGCCAACGTTTTTAATCCCGTGGGCTTATGCTTAGAGACTTGTAGGGTAAGTGGCGGCGATTCTAGCCATAGGGCTTTGCTTTGGTCTGTGAAATCCAAAAGTCCATTATTGGATTCTAAATTCCATTGGCCCCTTTCGGTAAACCTGCCATCAGGAGGTACTCCAAAGAGATCTTTTTCTAGGGCAGCAGGGTTTAAGTTTTCTCCTTCAATCACGATTAAACCACCCTTATACTTTGGGAATTCTACCTGATATCTAAGGTATTGTGAACTGTTTATATCATGCAAAACCACCAATGAATAGTCCTCCAAATCCTCTGTAGCTCCCGCAACAGATAAGAAAACGGAAAACTCCCCTCCTCGTGTTAGTGAAGACTTGAGCGCATTTAGGTCTGGATGAGGAGCTCCAGCTAAGACAAGAACTTTCTTTTGCTCATCTACAACCTCTACATACTCGGTGAGTTGGTTGTTCTGGGTGTTTTTATCCGAGGAGGTCAGGGTAAGCACCACTGGTAACAACCCTGCTTTAGTAGCAGGATAATAGGTCTGGAGACTCAATACATCATTATTAGAAATGGGTCGCCACGTTTGCTTTTTTACCGATTCACCAGCGACGAACAATTCAATTTTTAAATCCTGGTTGCTAAGCCCACGTGCTCTCACTCTACCCCTTATGGGAAACTCATTGCCTACATATGATTTTGGATTTACCCTTAATTCATCAATCCAAGCGTCCACTTGAGTGGTGGTATCTCCTACTCCCAGGCTATAGATGGGATAGCTTACATTTTGAGCTGAATACACTGGGTTTTGTCCACGATTGTAGATTCCGTCTGAGACCAAAATCACTCCTCCCACCGTTCTCCCAGGATATTGAGTAGAAATAAAAGGGTAAAGAGAAGTAAGATCTGTACTGGTTTGATTCCATTTGGTATCGTTTGTTTCTTCTACCCCATTGCCAACAGATAGTGTGACCCAATCATTGGTAGAGGAGAACCTCTCCTCTATACGTTCTTTTAAATCCGGTAGTTGTTGAGTCCATCCTCTCGATTTTGCCACCATGCTCTCAGATTGATCGACCGCCAAAATCAAAAGCGGCTTTTCTTCTAAGATTTGTTCTGATTTTAAAAAAGGCTCTAGAAGCAACGCCGCAAGAACCCAGAGAATACAGGCTCTCAAAATTCCCACCAACCACCTGTGCTTTGCCTTGGGTACGCGGGATTCTGAGGCATACATCCAATAGGCTATTCCTACGCTAAAGGCGGAAATCAAAAGCAACCAAGCAGGATGTAAGGCAAAGTATATAGACACGTCAATAGTAGAATAAAAAGCCCGACTGATCAGTCGGGCTCTCTTTTGTTTTTTAATTCCTTACATGAGCATTCCCCCATCTACGGGAATCACTTGTCCCGTGATGTAAGTACTTAAGTCTGAACCCAAGAAAAGACAGGCATTGGCTACGTCTTCTGGAGAACCTCCGCGCTTTAATGGAATGGCATCACGCCATCCTTGAACCGTTTTTTCGTCCAATACCGCAGTCATTTCTGTTTCTATAAATCCAGGAGCAATCACATTGCATCGTATGCCTCTAGAACCAAGTTCTGCGGCAATGGACTTAGAAAAACCAATAACCCCTGCTTTGGAGGCCGCATAATTCGCTTGTCCTGCATTTCCCTTAACTCCCACTACAGAAGATATGTTTACAATAGATCCTGAACGTTGCTTAAGGAAGGTTCTTTGAACCGCCTTGGTCATATTGAATACAGAATTGAGATTTACCTTGAGTACCCGATCAAAATCCTCTTCGGACATGCGCATCAATAGGTTGTCTTTGGTAATCCCTGCATTGTTGATCACTATGTCTATTTGCCCCATGTCTTTGATAACATCGGCGATAAGCGCTTCGGCAGAAGCCATATCAGAAGCATCAGAACGGTATCCTTTGATTTGGGTACCGTGAACAGACAACTCTTTTTCTAGGGCCTCACCCTTTTCTACACTAGACAAATAGGTAAAGGCAACATTGGCACCATTTTGTGCAAACACTTCAGCAATACCCCGTCCTATGCCTTTTGAGGCTCCAGTGATAATAGCTGTTTTTCCTTTTAATAAACTCATTCTTGATTAAATATTTAGGGTTTTATACTATAGTTATTGAGTATCCTTTTCTATGGCCTTGGCCTTTATTAAACCTATGGGCTCACCGTCTAGGTAAGCTACTATGTAGGCAAAGTCCATACCCAGTGTGGACAACATAGCCTGAAAATCTTGAGCATCTTCCAATCGGGTAAAAGCACCCATACTAATCTTTTCGAAGTCGTCTACCTTACCGTAGGCATGTAAGTTGTCAAATGAATTTTTGTAGAGGTCCCACTGAGGGCCTTCAAAGGCTCCTATTTGAACTCTGTAGATCAATCCATCATCCGAAACCCTATCTACCTTTGTCAATTGACCGTCTTGATATATTACTAAACTATCCCTCGTTGGAATTACATCTGGAGTAACGGAATAAAAAGAGGTAGAAAAAAACAAGAGAAACACCAAGTAGCCTATTGTAATAAGCCATCCAAAGCCAAAAACAATGAGCCACGGCGAAGGCACAGAGGGCTTGATCACCTCTTTTACAGAAGAGGCGGCATCCTTTAGTTTTTTGTTTTCTGCCTCTAGTTGGGCAATCTTATCCTTAGCTTCTTGTGGAATAAATCCCATGCATTAATGTATTACAGGTTCAAGGTAGTCAATTTGATGTTTTATTTCATGACCTCTACAATCTCCTCCAAAAACCTATCACCAAGGGCATCTGCTTTTTCTTGAGTAGGTGCCTCTGTATATACTCGAACGATGGGCTCTGTATTTGACTTACGCAAATGCACCCATCCCTCATCAAAATCTATCTTAACCCCATCTATGGTGTCTACTTTTTCATTCGCAAACTTTACTGCCATATCCGTCAACAAGGCATCAACGTCAATACCAGGCACTAGCTGAGCTTTTTTCTTAGCCATAAAATAAGTCGGGTAAGATGCTTTCAGTTGAGACATTTTCTTTCCGGTTTCTGCTAAATGAGAAAGAACCAATGCGACACCCACAAGAGAATCTCTTCCGTAGTGCAAAGCGGGATAGATAACGCCTCCATTACCTTCTCCTCCAATGACAGCTTGAGTTGCCTTCATTTTTTCTACAACGTTTACCTCCCCAACTGCAGATGCTTCGTACTGGCCACCGTGCTGGTGTGTAATATCTGCAAGAGCCCTAGAAGAACTCAAATTAGAAACGGTATTGCCCGGGGTTTTGGAAAGCAAGTAATCCGCTACCAAAACCAAGGTGTACTCTTCTCCAAACATATTGCCATCTTCTGAGATAAGTGCCAATCTATCTACATCTGGATCCACCACTACTCCCACATCACAACCGGTTTCCACCACGTGTTTCATAATATCTCCTAGGTGCTCAGCCAAAGGCTCTGGATTGTGAGGAAACTGACCGTTGGGCTCACAGTATAGGGCTTCTATCTGCTCTACCCCTAAGGCTTTTAACAAGGCCGGGATAGCAATCCCACCCGTTGAGTTCACACCATCAACCGCCACCCTAAGACCGGCCTTTTTAATAGCTTCTACATTTACGGTAGGAAGGTCTAACACCTGTTGTATGTGAAGATCAATAGCCCCCTCATACGTTGTATAGGTACCTAAATCGTCTACATCTGCAAAGTCAAAATCTTCGCTTATCACTCTGTCAAGTATCTCTTTACCATTGGCACCACTTAAAAACTCTCCTTTGTTATTGAGGAGCTTGAGAGCATTCCATTGTTTGGGATTGTGGGAGGCCGTAAGAATAATTCCACCATCTGCATGGAGCTCAGGAACCATAACTTCTACCGTTGGAGTCGTGCTGAGCCCAAGGTCTACTACATTAACACCCACCCCACTAAGAGTACTAGATACCAATGAAGAAATCATATGACCCGAGGGCCTGGCATCTCTACCTATAACCACCGTTGGATTGGGATTACCGGATTGTTCCACAATCCACAATCCATAAGAGGCTGCAAATTTAACCGCGTCAATGGGAGTTAGTGCATCCCCTGGCTTTCCGCCAATGGTTCCACGAATACCCGATATACTTTTGATTAATGTCATAGTTTGTAATTGTAGATTCAAAAATAATAAACAATGGGGAGTAGACCTCTTAAATACCCAATTTCCATACAAGAAATTTTGAGGACTAATTCCTCTTGGGTTGTTTTACATTTTTCATGCTCAGCTGTATTCGATTTCTGTCTTTGTCTACCTCCAACACTTCTACATTTACCGCTTGTTGTAGAGAAACTATTTGAAGGGGATCCGATACAAAAGTATTTGCCATCTGAGAAATATGAACCAAGCCATGTTGTTTGATTCCAATATCTACAAAAGCACCAAATCGAGTGATATTAGAAACCAATCCAGGGATTATAGCTCCCACCCGTAAACCTTCAATAGTAGAGAATTCCTCCGAAAAAGAAAATACAGAGATTTCATTTCTGGGATCCCTTCCAGGCTTTTTTAAATCTTCTACAACATCCCGTAAAGTAGTTTCTCCCACAAGATCAAGAGGCCACTTGACGTCTTCTAAATGCTCCATAAGTTCCGCAACCGTTTGGTTATGGGACTTTGCAACACTCTCTACAAAAGAATAGTTTTCTGGATGCACTCCCGTATTGTCTAATGGATTGTCTCCTTCTGATATTCTAATAAAACCTGCAGCTTGTTCAAAGGCCAATGGCCCTAACAAGGGAACCTTCTTAAGGGATTCTCTGGAGGTAAAGGCTCCATTCTCAGATCTATATTTTACGATGTTGGCCGCCAACTTGGGTCCTACTCCAGATACGTATTTCAATAGATATTCAGAAGCCGTATTTACCTCTACGCCTACTTGATTGACACAAGAAACCACCACCCTGTCCAATGCCTCCTGTAATTGTTTTTGATTTACATCGTGTTGATACTGACCTACCCCCAAACTCTTGGGGTCAATCTTAACCCATTCTGCCAATGGATCTTGAAGCCTTCTACCAATACTAACCGCTCCTCTTACGGTAACATCATACTGTGGAAACTCCTTTCTACCTACTGAACTGGCAGAGTAAATAGAGGCCCCATCCTCTGAGACCACAAACGCTTTGACTTCTCTATCAAATGATGTGGATTTTACCAAGCGTTCGGTTTCCCTACCAGCAGTGCCATTCCCAATGGCTATGGCCTCAATTTTATAGGATTGCACCCATTGGGCTAACTTTTTCTTTGTGGCCGTTACCTCCTTTTGGGGTGGGTGAGGAAACAAGGTGGTATTGTGAAGAAGATTTCCGTTAGAATCTATACAAACCACCTTACAGCCCGTCACAAACCCTGGGTCAATAGCCAATACTCTGCGCGCCCCCAAAGGAGGCATCAGAAGGAGTTGTTTTAGGTTGCCAGAAAAAATCTGAATGGCTTCTACATCTGCCAACTCTTTATTTGAGGTCCGCAATTCAGATTCTACACTGGGTTTTAAAAACCTCTTATAGGCCTCAGTTGCTGCTTTTGCAATATATCCGTCAGGATCCAAGGAGTTACCAACGGCAGATTTTACCACAGTAAATTCTCCATGTTCCTTGGGAATGTGTAACTGGAGCCTAATTATTTTTTCGGCCTCAGCCCTCTCCAAAGCCAACCATCTAAACCCAGGCATTTTGCCCGTAGAGGCAGAAAAGTCAAAGTAATCTCTATAGGCCTTTCCCTTCTCTTCTGCTCCTTTGACCACTTTGGACTTCCATTGACCATATCGCCTGATCAATTGGCGTAGGCGATTTTTTAAAAATGACCTCTCCCCAAACCATTCTGCCATGATTTCTATTGCGCCTGCTAAAGCTTCCTGCTCAGACAATCCTTTAGAGGTCGTATATCTTTGTAGTATCTCATTGGCCCGAACTCCTTTGATTAATTGTTTTGCCAAAGGTTCTAGTCCCTTTTCCCTTGCCATTTGAGCTTTAGTTCTCCGCTTGGGTTTATATGGGGCAAATAGATCTTCCAATTCCGTTGCCGACTGGCAATTAGAAATGGCATGGGTCAAGGCTTCATCATCAATAGAAAGTTCACCTAGGGTTTTGAGAATGTATTCCTTGCGAACTTGCATTTTTTCCAAAAACGCCTTTTGATCCATAATGTCTCCAATCTGAACCTCGTCCATGTGACCAGTGACTTCTTTACGATACCTAGCTATAAAGGGCAGAGTGGCCCCTCCCTCTAGTAATTCAAGAGTTTTCCGGACAGAATCTAAGGGCAAATTCAGTTTTTTGGCTATTGCCGAAGGGAGTTCTAGTACTGCGTTCATGCCTCAAAAAAACAAAACATTCATGGATTGGTTAAAGGGTACACTTAAAATTGTTGATTTAAATGTTAATTTCTTTTGATTGTCCTTACTTTTGCCGGCCCCAATTCGTTCTATATTTAGATAGAAACATCTAAGACTATGTTTGAATTTGATGAATCGTCTTTAAACTCTCTGGTTCAGCGCTTTGAAGAAATGCTGGCAAATCATGCTACTCTATTTTTTGATGTAGATGACCTGGAGTCTCTCGCCGATCACTATTTTGAAAATGGCTTTTTCAAAAAAGCCATGAAAGCCATAGACCTTGGATCACATCAGCATCCATCCTCTGCCAGCTTTCCCATCAAAAGAGCACAGTACTTTTTGGCCACCAACAAATTGGACAAGGCCAAAGCTGAATTGGAAAAAGCAGAATCATTAGATCCCAAGAACTTTGACTTACTGGTTGCCAGAGGAACCTTTTTTTCTAAAGAGGGAAAACACAGGCAAGCCATAAACACCTTTAAGGAGTCTTTGGAGTCTCATCAGGATCCCATAGAAATTTTTCCATTAATTGCTTACGAACACCAGCAATTAGGCGAATACAAGGAAGCGATCAAATGGCTAAAACAAACCCTCGAAACCTTTCCGGATGATGAGTTAGCTCTTTATAACTTGAGTCTTTGCTATGACTTTTTAGAGGCGAATGAAAAAGCCATAGTATATTTTAAAAAGTACCTTGATACCAACCCCTATTCAGAAACGGCGTGGTACCAATTGGGACTGATATACAATAAATTAGATAAGCCAAAACAGGCATTGGATGCCTTTGATTATGCCTTGGTGATAGACGAGTACTTTACCGCTGCTTATTTTGAAAAAGCAAAACTCCAAGAAAAAACAGGTGATTACGAGCAAGCCGCCGAAACCTATTTACGATCTTTTGAATTTGACGAACCTTCTGGGTATTCTTACTACCGACTGGGAAATTGTTATAGGCAATTGGGCGAGATGACCAAGGCCCAAAAGTTTTTTAGACTCGCTATATCCGAAGACCCTGAACTCGATGAAGCCTATTTAGAACTCAGCTTAATAAACTTGGCCCATGGAAAGATTTTTGAATCCATACACAACATTCGCAAAGCCATCTCTCTAGATGAAGGCAATACGGATTACCTTGTAGTGGCTGCTGATGTTTACAAACAAGTGGGGCTTTATCTAGAGGCCACTCAGTGTTTTGAGAAAATTTTGGATCAAGGCTACAAAGAACCTGAATTGTACATAGACTACGCTGAACTTTTGCTTGACATGGACGAGGTGGAACAAGCCTTGGACCTTCTCAAGCAGGCCGTTTCTCACCATGGAGACTCCGAGGAATTACTGTGTGTGTATGCAGGATATCTTCTCGCCATTGGAAAAGACGAAGAAGCCATGGATCAACTGGGGGCTGCTAAAGCTCAAAACCCTAATATTAAGGACATCTTTTTGGAATATTTTCCGCATTACACAGAAGAATCCTCCATTGTTTCCTTCTTTTCTGAGTAAGGCACTCTACTGTAGAGAAACCATACCAACATCAACCTAGAAATACCATTCTCGTGCGTACAACCAAAGACTACCTCAAAATTTCTCTAAAAGGCGTGGCAATGGGAGCCGCAGATGTTGTACCCGGGGTTTCTGGAGGAACCATTGCCTTTATTACCGGCATTTACGTGGAGCTTATTACCTCTATTAACAAAATCAATTTAGAAGCATTAAAAACGCTAAAATCAGAAGGAATTGGCGCGGCTTGGAAGTATAGTAACGGATCCTTTTTTCTTGCTCTTTTTGCAGGGATAGGCATTTCCATTTTGAGCTTAGCAAAGGGCATTACCTATTTGCTAGACACGCAACCTACACTACTTTGGTCCTTTTTCTTTGGATTGGTTTTTGCCAGTATCTTTTTTGTGGCCAAAGGTGTGACCCAGTGGAAGCTTTCATCGGTCGTTGGTCTGATCCTTGGTGCCGTTTTTGCCTACTACATTACCACCTTGCCCGCACAAACCGAAAACGAGGCCTTACCCTACATCTTTATAAGTGGAATGATTGCGATTTGCGCTATGATACTTCCGGGTATTAGCGGCAGCTTTATCCTTTTGTTGATGGGCTCCTACAAGGTGGTATTAACTGCTATTCACGAAAGAAACCTATTGACTATAGTAACCTTTATGGCGGGTGCCATCATTGGAATACTTTCTTTCTCTCGGCTTTTAAAGTGGATGTTTGCCAAACATCACAACGTTACCATAGCCGTTTTGTCTGGATTTCTAGTGGGCTCCCTCAATAAAATTTGGCCTTGGAAGGAGACTTTGACAACTTTCACCAAACACGCAGGAGAACCCAATGAAGAAATCATTCCCGTGGAACAAGTCTCTATACTACCCCAAAGGTTTGAGAGTATAACAGGTGAACCCAGCCAATGGATGGGGGCACTGGGACTATTTTGTATTGGTATTCTCATCATTGCGGTCATGGAATGGGCCTCGAGAAAAAAGCCTCAATCGTGAAAAAATTCGGATTGATAGGAAAGAGATTAGACTATAGCTTTAGCCCCTCCTATTTTGCCTATAAATTCAAAAAACTGAATTTAGAAGCTCAATACAGAGCATTAGAATGCACAGATATACAGAGCGTCCAAAAGAAACTTAAAGCGGATCATTGGAGCGGTCTCAACGTTACCAACCCCTTTAAAAAATCCGTAATTCCCCTCCTTGACTCAATCACCAAAGAATGCTTAGAAATTGGTGCAGTAAACACAATACAATGCATTGATAACAAATTAGTTGGACACAATACGGATTGGATTGGGTTCTCCAGAAGTCTTTCCCTAAAAAGGCATACAAAAGCCTTGATCTTAGGGAATGGCGGAGCCCATGATGCCATTCACTATGCCTTGGCAAAAAGCAATATTCACACCACCGTTATCGCAAGAAATCCAGAGTCCCATCAAATCCCCTGGAGGGAATTGGACTCCCTAGAAATTGAGTCCTTTACTTTGATTGTCAATTGCACACCCTTGGGAACTTTTCCCCACCTTGTGGAATGCCCAGAATTCCCCTATTCCCGAATTCATCCAGAGCAATACTTTTACGACCTGGTTTACAATCCTGAGAAAACTGAATTTTTGCGCCGTGCAGAGGCCCGTGGAGCTTCTATACAGAATGGACACCTAATGCTTATTGAACAGGCAGAAGAAGCTTGGAAAATTTGGAATTCTAATTCCTAGAAGCCTCCTATTAGCACTCTGATTTTCACGACCTTAAACAAGTTGGTATTAATGTGGGTCAAAGGTTGTAGAACCCGCTAAGGGTTTTTATCTTGCTATTGAATTATACACCCATAAAAAACAATACGCTATGGCTGAGGAAAAACTCAACCAGGAAGAGGAGGCCCCTAAACTCCCTGAGAATCAAACAACAGAAGAATCAACTCAAGATTCTACCCCGGTAGAAAAAAAAACATTGGAAAGTGAACCCCCTCTAAAGAATAGCCCAAATGCTACTGCTGAGGAAGATGTCCATGAAGATCTTTCGGCCCCTGAGTCAGAAAAACAGGAAACTGTAGACGATTCTGAATCCACTGATATTATTGAGTCCGATGAAGAAAAAGATGAGTTTGAAACGGAAAGCTTTCAACTTCCCGACCTCAATGAATTGAGTGTTGACCAGTTGATAGAAGAAGCTAAGAGATGGATTCAAAGTGTACCCATCCAGAAGCTCAAGGAACCCTTAGAAGACATTAGAACCGCCATTCTCAAAGAATTAGATGCCGCTAGGGAAGTCGCTAAGCAGTCCTTTCTGGCAGAGGGAGGAAATGAAATTGACTTTGAATTTCACCAGCCACCACGAGATGCTTTTAGAGCAATCTACAACGACTTTAAAGGCAAGAGACGTGCGTACTATCAGCAATTGGAAAAAAACCTGGTAAACAATCTTGCCATCAAACAAGACATAATTAAACAAATCAAGGAACTTCCCACTCAGACAGGAACCGTAAACGACGTTTACAACACTTTTAAAGGATTAATGGATAGGTGGAAAGAAACCGGCCATGTGCCTAAGTTAGACTCTACCGAGTTGTGGAGAAACTACCATCATCACGTAGATAATTTTTACGAATACCTTAGGCTTAGTAAGGAATTAAGAGAATTAGATTTTCAGAAAAACCTTGAACAGAAAAAGGCCTTGGTATTAGAAGCTATAGAACTGGCCAAGACAGAAATCAATACAGAAACCTTTAACTCATTACAAGCACTTCACAAGAAATGGAAAGAGGTGGGCCCCGTAGAAAGAGAGCAAAGAGAAGTTCTATGGAATGAGTTTTCTGAAGCTACAAAATCCATACACGACAAAAGACAAGCCTTCTTCAAGCAACAAAGGGAAGAAGCAACCGTAAGGCTTGCAGAAAAGGCTCAATTGGTAGAGAAAATAACCAACTTTAACTTAGATTCGCTAAAAAGCCATAATGCTTGGCAGGATGCTATAAAATCTATGGACCAACTGAGAGATCAGTTTAAGTCTCTAGGAAGAATCAATTTGCCAGAAAACGATGCACTTTGGGAAAAATACAGAGAGGCTAACAAAGCCTTTAACAAGGCCAAAAACGAATTTTATAAGCATCTAAAAAGTCAACAAACTCAGAACCTAGACCGCAAGAAGGCCCTATTGGCAAAAGTTGAAGAGCTAAAGAACTCAGATTCTTGGAAGGATACCTCCAATGAACTTAAAAGGATACAGCAAGAATGGAAAAAAATTGGATACGTGCCTCGTTCAGAATCCGACAAGATATGGAAGCAATTTAGAGCTGCATGTAATCACTTCTTTAACCGTCTTACCGAGCACAACAAAGAGATGGACAAGGCCTTGGAGGACAACCTAGCTAAGAAACAAGAACTTCTAGAAAAATTTAAAAACTCCGAATTGGTAGAAGATGCCAAGGAAGCCATAAAAAACATCAATGCCTGGGTAGCAGAATGGAAGGAAGCCGGGCGAGTACCAAGGGCCTCTGCTGAGATAGAAAAGCAATTTCACCAGATTGTTGACTCTGTTTATGACAAGCTCAACATATCCAAGGCAGAAAGCCAATTCATGAAATTTAAAGGCAAAATCACTCAGTTCCTAGAAGAGGATGATCATCACAGCCTTAACCGAGAATTGGAGTCCATCCGCAAGAAAATGGATGAAGTCAAAAAGGAAATTCTCCAATTGGAAACCAACGTTTCCATGGTAACGGGTGGCAAGGACAATCCCTTTGCCAAGGAAGTAAAAAAACAGGTTTCTAAACTAAGTGATCAATTGGAAAACCATAAGAATCACTTAGCGTTTGTAAGAGAAGAGAGAAAAAAGAGAGAACAAGCTGCTGAGGAAGCCAAAAAGGCAGAAAACCCAAGTGAGGAAGATTCCTCTCAAGAGGCATCCTCGTCGGATTCGGAATAACAATAGTATATGTCCCTTCAAAAAAGCTGAGCAAACCCTCAGCTTTTTTATCAAAGAAACCATGGAGTTCACCTTACAATCAGATTTTGAGCCTACCGGAGACCAACCTCAAGCCATTGAGCAATTGGTAGAAGGAATCAATAGAAAAGATCCAGCACAAACTCTTCTTGGAGTGACGGGTTCGGGGAAAACTTTTACTATGGCCAATGTGATTAAGGAGGTAAAAAAGCCCACCCTGGTACTTTCTCACAATAAGACCCTGGCGGCTCAGCTCTATGGTGAATTTAAACAGTTCTTTCCCAATAACGCGGTAGAGTATTTTGTATCCTATTACGATTATTACCAACCGGAAGCATACATTCCAAATTCAGGGACTTATATAGAAAAGGATTTATCCATAAATGATGAGATTGAGAAACTAAGACTTTCTACCACCTCCTCCCTACTAAGTGGTAGACGTGATGTATTGGTGGTCGCATCGGTATCATGTCTCTACGGAATTGGGAACCCAGAAGAATTCACCAATTCCGTTATAGAAATTGTTACCGGAGAAGTCGTTCCAAGAAATCAGTTCCTCCACAGACTTGTGGATTCCTTATACAACCGAACGACGGCAGAATTTACACGGGGAACTTTTAGGGTAAAGGGAGATACCGTTGATGTTTTCCCTGCCTATGCGGATCACTATATAAGGATTTCCTTTTGGGGTGATGAAATAGAATCCGTAGAACAATGGGATCCCGGATCAGGTCAAAAAGTAGACTCTTTTGAATCGCTAAGGCTTTACCCTGCAAATATATTTGTAACCGGAAAAGACAAGCTACAAAATGCAATACACCAGATACAAGATGATATGGTGAGTCGGGTTGATTATTTCAGAGAAGTTGCTAGGCCCTTAGAGGCCAAGCGCCTAGAAGAAAGAACTCAGTTTGATTTAGAAATGATAAGGGAACTAGGGTATTGTTCAGGAATAGAAAACTATTCTAGGTATTTGGACGGAAGAAAACCGGGAACTCGCCCCTTTTGTCTGTTGGATTATTTCCCAGATGATTTCTTAACCGTTATCGATGAGAGTCACGTAACCTTGCCCCAAGTGAGGGCCATGTATGGAGGTGACCGATCCAGGAAAGAGAACTTGGTAGAATATGGTTTTAGACTTCCTGCAGCTATGGACAATAGACCTCTTACATTTGATGAGTTTGAATTACTCCAAAACCAAGTAGTGTACGTCTCAGCAACTCCTGCAGAATATGAATTAGAAAAATCGGATGGCGTTTTTGTAGAACAAGTCATCAGACCTACTGGATTGCTAGACCCCGTTATAGAAGTAAGACCCAGCAAGGATCAAGTAGATGATTTAATGGAAGAAATCCTTAAACGCGTGGAACTTGACGAAAGAACTTTGGTAACGACCCTTACCAAGAGAATGGCTGAGGAACTTACAAAGTATCTCACTCGATACGGTATACGATGTAGATATATACACTCTGATGTAGACACCTTAGAAAGGGTAGAAATCATGAGGGATTTACGATTGGGGATCTTTGATGTGCTCATAGGAGTCAACCTCTTGAGAGAGGGACTGGATTTTCCAGAGGTCAGTCTTGTGGCTATACTAGATGCAGACAAAGAAGGATTCCTTAGGTCCCAAAGGTCTTTGACCCAAACCATTGGTAGAGCCGCTAGAAATGTAAATGGATTGGCGATTATGTATGCAGATAAGATTACAGATAGCATGCAAAGAACCATAGACGAGACCAATAGAAGAAGAGAAATTCAAAATCAATACAACGTTGACCACAATCTAGTTCCCACCGCACTTAAAAAGTCAAAGGAAAGTATTTTAGCGAATTCATCTGCCGCAGACCGCGCAAAACAAAATTACGAACTGGAAGAGCAACAGAGAGAACTGCAAGAGACCACTAAGGTCTACCACAATGAATTTGATTTAGAAAAAGCCATAAAGACTGCGCGCAAAGAAATGGAAACGGCCGCCAAAGAACTCAATTTTATTGAGGCAGCAAGACTTAGAGACCTATTGATGGACTTAGAAGCACAAAGAAAAAGAAGATAGGAACCCTTTATAGTCCTTAGGTAGGTATACTCACCTTTCATGTAACTTTCTATCGAGAAGTGAAATAAACTATATTAAAAAGACTTTATTTTTGTAGTTATGAAATATTTGAAAATTCTATTTGGACTCCTATGGGCTTTTCCTGTTTTAGGCCAAACAGACTCAATATTCCAAACCGTTCCCTTAAGCGCATATTCTACTCAGATTACACACTGGAATGGAGAGAAATATGTACCCGTTTTTTTAAAAGGTATTAACCTGGAGGGATCCTTATCCGGAACCTTCCGCGGACAACTAACCACGACAGAAGACGATTACCGTCAATGGTTTGTTCAAATGGATGAAGTAGGCTATTGTTCCATTAGGGTTTATACGCTTCATTATTCTCCTTTTTTCACACTTCTAGACCCTTTCAACAATGCACACCTCAAGAACCCTCTTTATTTTTTAGAAGGGGTTTGGTTAGAGGAAGAAATTCCCAATTACGATTATGACCTGTTGAGTCTTGACTTTTATTTTAGTGCAGAAATGAAGGCAAATAAAATTGAAATGGTAGGTAAATTTATGACCCCATATCTAGTAAAATCGCCAGATAAAGACTTTATAAAGGTTCAATCCAACAATACTTTTACCTACTGGCCAGTTATTGAAGCCAATGGGATTGATACTATGGAATATGTACTGAACACAACCTATGGTAGTTCTCAATCCAGTTTTGCTTACTTTAAGCTATGAGGGCAATGATGTGTTAATTTGAAGCATCAAAGAAATATAAGACCTATGAATACAAACATTAAAAACGTTGCTGATTTATTAGCAACCCCTAAATCTATTGTAATTACCAACCATATCAATCCAGATGGAGATGCCATGGGTTCAGCCTTAGGCCTTGTGAGATACTTAACTAAAAAGGGACACAAGGCAACGGTAGTTGTGCCTAATGAGTACCCAAAATTCTTGAATTGGTTGCCTGGAAACGAGGATGTCATTACCTATGAAACTCAATCCTATATGGCAGAAAAAGCTTTTGCTTCTGCAGAAGTTTTATTTAGTTTAGATTACAATGCACCTTCAAGAGCAGGGGGGCTTCAGCCCTTACTCATAGAATCAAAGGCAAAAAAGATCATGATAGATCACCATAGAGAACCCGATGATTTTGTGGACTTTATGTTTTCTGATACCTCCAAAAGTTCTACCTGTCAAATGATCTATGAGTGGATTGATGACCTAGGAGACATAGATCAAATGGACTCAGAGATTGCACAGTGCCTTTACACAGGGATATTAACGGACTCTGGATCCTTCCGATTTTCGTCTACCACCGCAAAGACCCATAGGGTAGTTGCACATTTATTGGATTTGGGCGTCAAGCCAGATGAGGTACACCACAAGATATATGATACATCTACCCTTGCCCGTTACAAGATGCTAGGAATAATAATAGACACCATGGAAGTTTTTCCGGAAAAGGGAATCGCTATTTTAAGATTAAGCCTTGAAGAGATGAATAGGTGGAATGCCCAAAAGGGCGATACAGAAGGTTTTGTAAACTACGGTTTAGGCCTTAGCGGTGTGAATACCGCAATTTTCCTTAAAGAAGATGTAGACAAGATCAAAATGAGTTTCCGATCCAAAGGAGATATTGATGTCAATACCCTAGCAAGAACACACTTTAACGGAGGAGGTCATAAAAATGCGGCAGGCGGAATGTCCCCATTGTCATTGACAGAAACTTTAGAAAAGGTGAAATCCATTGTTTTATGAAACATTCAACCCTAGCTTTTTTACTCATTGGGCTTATCCTTTTTTCATGCCAATCAGATGAAGCTACCCAAACGCCTGCTCCCCAAAAATTCCCTAACGCCTCCCCTACCATTGGACAATCGAGTATTGAATCCAGCAAGGCGTTTATAGAATTGGAGAGGCAGCAAATAGAAAATTTTATGGACACCAATAAATTGGGCTGGGAACCAACGGGAACAGGAATGTTTTATACGGTTCTTAAGGCTTCGGGAAATCCTCAAATGGCACAATCTAAACAACAGGTTACCTTTGAGTATAAAACACTGACTTTAGAAGGACAAATACTGTATTCCTCAGAAGAAACCGGTGTCAGAAAACTCCGCTTGGATGAACAAGATTCCGAACTGGGTCTACACGATGCTTTGAAGCGAATTCACCTAATGGATGAAGCGCTTTTTATATTACCTTCGCACCTTGCTTACGGAGTCGCTGGAGATCAGAAAAGAGTTCCTGCTCGGGCCCCGTTACTCTACGAAATTAAGATTATTGATATCAACTAAAACCCCTGCTTTATGAGAAAATGGATTCTCGCAGCCCTTCTTCCTCTCTTTATTGGAACAACGGCTTGCTCTTCTACTCGTTCTGTTTCTATCAACGGAAATGAGATCACCCTTAATGATGGAATGTATGCCAAGTTTGAAACCACAGAAGGCGATGTTCTCATTCAATTGTACTATGACCAAACCCCTATGACAGTTGGAAACTTTGTTTCCTTGGCTGAGGGAACCAATACATTGACTCAGGTAAAAATGACAGAGCCTTTTTACGATGGATTGATCTTTCACAGAGTCATTCCTGATTTTATGATTCAAGGAGGTGACCCCATGGGAACCGGTGCTGGAGACCCCGGTTACAAATTCCCTGATGAAATTGTTGACAGTCTTACTCATGATGGCCCTGGAATATTGTCTATGGCAAACTCTGGCCCTGGAACCAATGGTTCTCAGTTCTTTATTACTCATAAAGAAACGCCATGGTTAAATGGCCGTCACACCATTTTTGGAAAAGTGATTGAAGGACAAGAGATTGTTACTCAAATTGGAAATGTAGAAAAAGGTGCAAATGACAAACCTGCTACTGATGTAATCCTTACCCATGTAACCATTGTAAGAGTCGGAAAAGACGCTGTGGCATTTGATGCAATGGCGGCACTGCAAGCGGGAATTGATGCAGAAAAGGCAGCCAAAGATGCCGAGATTCAAGCTCAAGAGGCTTTGCTTTCTAACTACAAAGCAGACGCTACAACCACTGAGTCTGGATTAATGTATATCGTTAAAGAACAAGGCTCTGGAGAAAAGCCCGAATTAGGACAAACCGTTCAAATGCATTATGCAGGTTATTTCCTTGATGGAAAGATCTTTGACACCAGCATTGTAGAAGTTGCAAAGAAAGAAGGGGTTTACAATCCTCAACGTGAGCCTTATGCTCCTTTAGAAGTAGAATTAGGCCCAGGTGCGCCGGTTATTCAAGGTTGGAAGGAAGCTCTTTCCATTATGAGTGTCGGCGACAAATACACTCTCATCATCCCTCCTCACCTAGGCTGGGGTCCTAGAGGTTCAGGCGGTGTTATCCCACCCAACGCATGGACGGTATTTGAAGTTGAAATGGTAGGAATAAAAAAATAATATATTTAGATGAATCCAGGTATTTACGCAAAAATTCACACCAACAGAGGTGATATAACCATCCTATTGCACCATGACAGAGCCCCCCTAACGGTTGCAAACTTTGTCGGTCTTGCAGAAGGAACTATAGAAAACTCTGTTAAAGCAAAAGGCGAGCCCTATTATGATGGTCTTTCTTTCCATAGGGTAATTGATAACTTTATGGTACAAGGTGGTGATCCTACAGGAACCGGTGCGGGTGGCCCAGGGTATCAATTTGATGACGAAATCCACCCTGAATTAAGTCACAAAGGACCGGGTATTCTTTCCATGGCCAATGCAGGACCAGGAACCAATGGTTCTCAGTTTTTCATTACTCATTTAGAGACGCCTTGGTTGGACGGGAAACATACTGTATTTGGTGAAGTTATTGATGGAATGGATGTAGTTAATGCCATTGCTCAAAACGACACCATGGAGAAGGTAGAAATCATTCGTGAAGGTGATGAGGCTCAATCTTTTAATCCCGTAGAAATATTTGGGAAATCTCAAGAAATTGCAGCGGAGGCAGATTCCAAGAGAAAAGAAGGGGAAAAAGCACTTATTGCAAAGGCATCAGAAGGCGCAGAAAAACTAGAATCTGGCTTGATGATAAAAATGAAAACTAAGGGCGATGGTCCAAAGCCGCAAGTAGGACAAACAATAAGTGTACACTATGCTGGATTCCTTTTGGATGGAACTAAATTTGACTCGTCGTTTGATCGCAATGATCCCATAGAGATTCCCATTGGAGTTGGTCGTGTAATTCCCGGTTGGGATGAAGGAATTATGCATCTAAATGTAGGATCTTCTGCATCATTAATTATTCCAAGTGAACTAGGTTACGGAGCTCAAGGCGCTGGAGGAGTGATTCCTCCAAATGCTACCCTGATATTTGATGTAGAATTACTAGAAATCAAAGGATAAATTTCACTTCAGGAAATACATACATCAAAGAGGAGCCCAATGGGCTCCTCTTTTTTTCCCCATTTTTAATAAGGGTTTTGACACTTAGGTTTAAGTGGTCAGCAGGTTTACTTTCAGTTTTGGTGTTTCCTTTAACTGGCCAAAGCTTTTTCCCCCTTTTTCACAAGGTTAGAAATGTACTTTACCAATTCTTCCTTCAAGTCTTCAGAACGCTTTAAATACATTGCCACTAGATCCTTGGAGGCTTCCGGAAAATTCTCTGAAATGAGGAGCAAGGATTGTATTTTGGTAAGTAACCCCTTGGCAACATAGAGTTGATCCAAGAAACTTTGGGCACTCCCCTGTCCAAATCCCTCACTTATTTTTGATACCATTTGAATACACGATTCTGATAACAAAGATTGTATTAACTCATTTCCAAATACTTCAGAGGATTTCATAATTTCTGAGGTAAAACCAGCAGCTTCCTGCCAAATCTTAAGATCGCTAAATGTCGTCGCTTTCATAAGTTGAAATTCGGAATACAGATTGGAATCTAAAAGCATATCATCCTTTCTAATCGTTTGTAAACGTATAGTACTCATGTTCTTTTTTTATTGGAATAAAATTCATCATAATTCATGCTTCAAACAATACCTACATTTGGCTAAAAATGAAAAGCCAGAATGTCTATCTTTAGAAGACTTGTAATTCAATACCATTACCCATGCATTTTTCTAATGAGTTTATAGATTTCTTTAAAGGATTAGCAGCCAACAATTCCAAGGATTACTTTGATCAAAACCGCAAGACCTACGAGAATTATGTTAAAAAACCGTGGTATGAGTTTGTTACCCAGGTGGTAGAAAGACTCTCTGTACACGATAAAAAAATTAAGGGGCTTGCACCTAAAGACATTGTTTTTAGGATCAATAGGGACATTAGATTTAGCAAGGACAAAACCCCTTATAAATTGCACTTAAGTGGTGTTTTTTCTGGCGGGGGCCGCAAGAATATGAGAATTCCAGGAATGTATCTTCAATTGGGAATTGGAGAGGCCTGGATGGGGGGCGGTATGTACGCTCCCGAAAAGGCAGATGTCCAAGCTATTAGGGAAGCAATACTTCGCAACCCAAAAAAGATCTCTAACCTCATGGAAGCGCCTGACTTTGCTTCTACCTATGGCGAGATCAAAGGAGCCAAAAATAAAATCATACCCTCTGAGTTCAAAGAAGCTGCAAAAAACCAAGCCTTGCTATTCAACAAGCAATGGTATTTTATAAAGGAGTTTAACAATGGAGAAGAACTCATTCTTAGGCCCGATTTATTGGACGTTATAGAAACGCATTACCTTGCAGGTAAACCCTGGAACGATTTTTTAGAAAGTACCCTCTAGGTAAAGTATCACGAGATTTTTTACGAAACTTTATTCAAAATTTACAGTGCCCTAGGGGTTCCTCTCTTTGGATGGGTTTACCTACATTTGTTCCAAATTCAGAAATCCATGACTACTAAGTACACTATAGGTCAAAAGCCATTGCACATTGCAGATGTTCAAGAAATTATTGAGCAAAATCACAAGATTGAACTTTCGGCAAAAGCCAAAGAACAAATTCTTACCTGCCGAGAGCAATTAGAAAGTCTAGTAGAAAAGTCTGAGAATCCTATTTACGGCATCAACACAGGATTTGGTTCTTTGTACAATATTGCCATAAAAAAGGATCAGCTCTCTGATTTGCAAACCAACTTGGTGATGTCTCATGCCTGCGGTACAGGAGATGAAGTTCCCTTAGAAGTAGTTAAAATCATGATACTCCTCAAGGTACAATCCTTGAGTTACGGACATTCTGGGGTCGCATTGAGTACCGTAGAATTATTGATGGATCTCTACAACCACGAAATTCTTCCCGTCATTTATCAACAAGGCTCTTTGGGAGCCTCAGGAGACCTGGCGCCCCTTGCTCATCTCTCTCTTGGACTTTTGGGAATGGGAGAGGTTTATGTGGATGGCGAAAGAACCACGGCTGAAAAAGCATTAAAAGACCACAAACTCTCCCCTATTACCTTGCAATCTAAGGAAGGGTTAGCCCTTCTCAATGGAACTCAATTTATGGGTGCTTATGCAGTATGGAGCCTTATTCAAGGTTGTAAAATTTCGTACTTAGCTGATTTGATAGGAGCTATTTCTCTAGAGGGATACGATGGTCGTCAAGAACCCTTTGATCCCCTAGTACATCACGTGAGACCCCATGCAGGTCAAATAAAAACAGCCCAAAACCTCAGAGAATTTCTCGAAGGTTCAGAATTGATTTCGAGAGCCAAGAAACACGTACAAGACCCCTACTCATTTAGATGTATGCCACAGGTACATGGCGCTACCAAAGACACCTTAGCTCATGTGATCAAGGTGGTAACCACAGAAATCAACTCCGTAACAGACAATCCTACCATTTTTGGAGAAGACGGAAAGATCATTTCTGCAGGTAACTTTCATGGCCAACCTTTAGCATTGGCCATGGACTTCTTGGCTATTGCCTTGAGCGAGTTGGGTTCCATTTCCGAAAGAAGAACGTATCAACTTATATCGGGAAGGCGCGAATTACCTCCCTTTTTGGTGGCAGAACCTGGCGTCAATTCCGGTTTTATGATTCCCCAATACACCGCGGCATCTATAGCTTCGCAAAACAAACAACTCTGCCATCCTGCATCTGTAGATAGCATAGAATCTAGCAATGGTCAGGAAGATCATGTAAGTATGGGTGCAAATGCGGCTACCAAACTTTACAGAGTGGTAGAAAATGTAGAGAGAATTTTGGCTATAGAATTGATGAATGCTTCTCAGGCTTTAGCCTTTAGAAAAGAAAAAACATCCGAATTCTTGAGTAGCTTCGTAGCCTTGTATAGAGAGGAAGTTCCCTTTGTAAAGGAGGATAGAATACTTCATGAGGATATAGAAAAATCAATTCTCTTTTTACAGGTCACTTCCTTAGATCCTGAATTGATCTACGGGTAAACAAACTATTTAGCCAGCCCTAATTTATAGGTGGAAAGAGCTCTTTCTCTGGCCCATTTGTGGTCAACAATGGGTTGGGGATATGCGGGCGTGCCGTATTCGGTAACCCACTTTTTGACGTAGGTAAGATCTTTGTCAAACTTATCCAACTGAAGTGCGGGGTTAAACACTCTAAAATAGGGCGCCGCATCACATCCAGAACCCGATGCCCATTGCCAACCTCCTATATTACTGGCCAGTTCAAAGTCTATTAATTTTTCGGCAAAATATCGCTCGCCCAAGCGCCAATCTAACAAAAGGTGTTTGGTCAAGAAGGAAGCCACCACCATACGCACCCTGTTGTGCATATATCCCGTTTGGTTCAACTCTCGCATTCCAGCATCTACTAGAGGGTATCCTGTTTTACCTTGGCACCAAGCAGTAAAGTGGTCATTATTTATTACCCAATCTATCCTGTCATAGGCCGGCCGTATAGCTTTGTCTACAGAATGAGGAAAATGAAAAAGTATCATCTGATAAAAATCTCTCCAAATCAATTCATTCTCAAAGGTACTCGACAACACTCTACCTTTTCTAAGAACCTCACGAGTACTTATGGATCCAAACCGCAAATGGACCCCCATACGAGTGGTTCCTTGGTCATTTCCAGGAAAGTTCCGAGTGGATTCATAGGTCTTGACAATATCTGTGTTCAACCGTGGGTGTATGTCAGTGGCAGGAAAAGATTCAAAACCCATTGATGACAAAGAAGGCATTTCCATCTTTTGGGTTTGGGGCATGGTATGTTCTAAAAGATCCTCTGAAGGTCTAGAGGAAATATCCTCCTCTGTCAAAGTAGCTCTCCATTTTTTGGCATACGGCGAAAACACAGTATAGGGGGACCCATCGCCCTTTAGAACCTCATTTTTTTCTAAAATCACATGATCTTTTGTACCTATGACTTCCACCTTATGGGATTTAGCCATTTGATACACCTGCTCATCTCGGCCCAAGCCATAGGGCTCGTAATCCCTATTGAGGAAAACCGATTTAGGTTTGTGTTTTTCTAACAGATCAGACCAAAGGGACAGAGGGTCTCCATAAAACACCCATAGATCAGAACCTGCAGAGCGCAACTCTTGTTGAAGATATTCTAGTCTTTGAAAGATAAAGGTGACACGGGCATCCTTTGGATCTGATAGTTTGCCCAGAATATTGACATCAAAAATAAAGACACATTGAACCCCCCTATCTCTTGACAAGGCCTTAAAAAGACCTGCATTGTCATCAATACGTAAATCCCGCCTAAACCAAAAAAAGGAATTTACCCTTTGAGAGGGTGTGTTATTTACTTGTTTGTTCGTCAATGATACGTAATGCTTCTTCAGCTTGGACACGGTCGAGTTGAGCCGTTATCTCCCACTGAGATTTAACGAGTTTTTTCTCTACGCTCTTTGTGCGTAGGTTTTTGAGTATTTTTTTCATTTGAGTAGAATGAGTTTTTTAATGGGGACTGAGAAATTTCATGCACTTCTTTGGCTCTGCGAATCTAATCAATGACCCACATACTTTAAAAATTCATTGCGTTTTTGAACATCTCGTTCAAAAACCCCCGAAAAATGGGTCGTAATGGTAGAGGAACCCGTGTCTTCAACACCTCGGGTACTAACACATAAGTGTTCTGCATCTAAGAATACCGCAACGTCATCTGTGTTAAGAACGGATTTCAACTCTTGGGCAATCTGCTCGGTAAGTCGCTCTTGAACTTGAGGTCTTTTGGCAAAATATTTGACAATCCTATTGATTTTACTCAATCCAATGACATGACCATTGGAGATGTAAGCTACATGTGCAACACCTAAGATGGGTACAAAGTGATGCTCACAATAACTGTGAACTGTAATATTCTTCTCTACCAACATTTGTTGGTATTGATATTTGTTTTCAAAGAGCTTTACCTCGGGCTTATTCGCTGGATTTAGCCCCTGAAAAACTTCCTTTATGTACATTTTGGCTACTCTCTTTGGGGTTCCTCTCAAGGAATCATCCGTTAGATCCAGACCCATGATTTCCATAATGTCTCTGAATTTCTCAGAAATTCGCTCTATTTTTTCTGTATCAGGCATTTCAAAGGCATCGGCCCTTAGCGGAGTATCCTTAGAGGTTCCCACGTGTTGGTCGCCTACATGGTCAATTTCTTGAGCCATACTATCCTTCGTATTCCACATAGTTTCTAGGGGTTTCATACAGTTTTACTTTTAATTGTTGAGAAGACGGAATTTCTTTTCGTAGGATTTTCCAAATCTCCTGTACTATGTTTTCGGCCGTAGGATTTATCGTGTCAAAAGGTTTGACTTGCAGATTCAGGTTTTTGTGATCAAAAATATTTTCTACGTGGGATTTCATAATATCTGCCAACCACTTCATATCTAACACGTAACCGGTAAGGGGATCTACCTCGCCTCGGACAGAGACAACATACTCGTAGTTATGGCCGTGATAGTATTCATTGTTACAGAGCCCAAAAAGCTTTTGGTTCTCCTCCTTTGATAGAACCGGATTGTGAAGTCGGTGAGCTGCATTAAAGTGTCCCACTCTATTAATCGTTACCATACTATAGATTGATTACGTGTTGGTAAAACCTTTCAAAAATGATTTTAAACCATTCGGTATAAATTTCCGGCTTGTCGTTTATATCTGTCCTTAAAGACTCTAAATCCATCCACTTATAACTCGCTACCTCTTCTGGGTTAACTACGGGGTCTTTAGAATAGTTTCCAATAAAAACATGGTCAAATTCATGCTCTGTAAGGTCATGATCCAATTCGGCTTTGTAAACAAAATCTAGGAGTTTTTCAACGGGACAATCAAATCCCATTTCTTCTTGAAGTCTTCTATGGGCTGCTTCTAGGTTTGTTTCTCCCTCTCTAGGGTGGCTGCAACAGGTGTTGGTCCAGAGTCCACCAGAATGATATTTGGAGTAAGCTCTTTGCTGAAGTAAGAGTTGCTTTTGGTCGTTCAGGATAAAAACAGAAAAAGCACGGTGCAAAAGACCCTTTTGATGCGCTTTCATTTTCTCCATCAGTCCCAGAGCATTGTCGTGCTCATCGACTAGGATAACGTTTTCCACGGTAAAATGTAATTAGTGTTTTCTTATAAGATATTAAAACTGTGACGAAGGTAGGAACTTACAAAAAGCCCATACTTTTTATTGTTGGGAATTCTTATTCTCTCTTGGAAGAGGACATTACTAGGCGTACTCTTAATCTTTTGCAATAATGCATAGTAATAGACATAGGCTATATATACTCCAAATCTAGCTCCCTTGGGCAAAGCCTTTATTCCTTCAAAACCCTTGTGAAAGTCGGTTTCTATATCTGCCTCTATTTCTAATTTGGTTTGATTAGAAAAATTATTGAGGTCCACACCTGGGAAATAAGTTCTGCCCAATCCTTCAAAATCCGCATTTAAGTCTCTCAAAAAATTAATCTTTTGAAAGGCTGACCCCAAGGCCATGGCCTGAGGCTTTAGAGCCTCGTAGTATTCTTGCTCTCCTTCTACAAAAACTTTTAGACACATGAGGCCCACAACTTCTGCAGAACCCAAAATGTACTTTTCGTAGGTTTCTTGATCGTATTCCACTTCTCCCAAGTCCATTTCCATAGAATTGAGAAAGGTATCAATAAGGTCTAAGGGTATCTCAAACTCATTGACTACTTCCTGGAAGTGATTGAGTATGGGATTGAGAGAAATACCTTGATCAATGGCTAGGTAGGTATCTTGTCTGAACTTAAGAAGAAGCTCCGCTTTGGGGAAATTGTGAAATGAATCCACAATTTCGTCAGCAAAGCGAACAAAGCCATAAATCCCGTAAATAGGGTCGTGAAATTTCTTGTCAAGACCCAATATACCTAAAGTAAAAGAGGTGCTGTACGATCGAGTAACCATTCTGCTAGTCTTGTGCGAAACTTTATCAAATAGTGCTTTCATACAAATGTTTTTGATCCTTAACGACTTCTTGGGCTACCACTTGCCCGCTTATAATAGAGGGGGGTACGCCTGGACCTGGGGTGGTAAGTTGTCCAGTGTAATATAAATTAGAAAGCTTTTTGCTTTTTAATGACGGCTTAAGTAGGGCGGTTTGATCCAAGGTATTTGCTAAACCATAGGCATTGCCCTTAAAGCTATTGTATTCCGAAACAAACTCTGAGTGAGCAAAGTCTCTTCTGTAAATTACGTGATCTCTAAAATCAATTCCACAATGAGACTTTAATCTATCCATTACCAGATTAAAATAATGTTCTTTAATATCTCTAGAATCTTCTAGACCCGGAGCTGTGGGAATTAGTATAAATACATTTTCGCAACCCTCAGGAGCAGACTCAGGGTCCGTCTTACTTACTACAGATAGGTAAAACAGGGGGTTAACAGGCCATGATTTGGTATCGTAAATACATTCAGCATGTGTGTTAAAATCTGCATCAAAAAATAGGTTGTGATGTAAAACATCAGGTACTTTGGTATCCAAACCAATATAGTACAACAGACTGCTTGGAGCCATTTTTCGGTTCTCCCAATACTTTTCTGTGTAATTGGAGAACTTTTTGTCTACAATTTTTTGATCTACATGGTTGTAATCAGCGCCCGCTACAACTACATCAGCAGGAAAAACACCCTGAGAGGTATGAACTGCAGAAACTTCATTTCCGTCGTATGAAAAATGGGTCACATTGGTATTGAATTCAAACTTAACTCCTAATTCTTTAGCAACCTTGACCATTCCTCTTACAATCTCATTCATTCCTCCTTTGGGATACCACGTCCCCAAGGCCATATCTGCATAATTCATAAGAGAGTACAATGCCGGAGTATCCTTTGGCATGGCACCTAAGAATAACACAGGAAATTCTAAAATCTCTATGAGTTTGGGATCCTTAAAGGATTTTCCAATAAACGATTTTATCGAGTTAAGTAAGTTGAGTTGAAAAAGCCCTTTTAGCACTCTTATATCGGCAAATTCAAGCAAGGAACGTCCCGGTTTATGGACAAGGTCCTTTATACCTACCTCATATTTGTATTTAGCATCCTCTAAAAAGGATCTAAGCTTTTCTCCAGCTCCTGTTTCTCTACTTTCAAAGAGTTCGTAAAGCTTGGGTAGTTCTGCAGATAAATCTACATGATCCTCAACACCAAAATAGACTCTATAGCTTGGGTCAAGCCTAATCAGATCGTAAAAGTCTTCTACTTTGTAACCGAAATCTTGAAAAAACGATTCAAAAACATCAGGCATCCAATACCATGAAGGTCCCATATCAAAAGTAAATCCCTTTTGAGAAAACTTTCTCGCTCGCCCGCCTGGGGTGTCGTGTTTTTCCAAAACGGTTACGTCGTAACCATCTTTGGCCAAGTAAGCGGCAGAAGACAGCCCGGCAAAACCCGATCCTATGACTATGGCTTGAGGCTTATTGTTCATTCTGGTATCTGTAATCTTGTAGTTTCTCCATCATTTTCTTACGAGCCAAGAAAATACGACTTTTTACCGTACCAAGAGGAATTTGAAGAATATCTGATATCTCCTCATATTTATATCCATTAAAGTGCATCATAAAGGCATCAACATAATTTTTATCTATAGTTGCAATCTGCCCCATGATGTACTCACGATCTACAGAAGAATCCGCCTGGTCAGTTTTGGAAGATTCCTGAGAATTGATAAAATATTTATTCTCGGTTTCGTCTATGAATGTATTTCTATTTTTCTTCTTGCGGTAATTATTGATAAAGGTATTCTTCATTATCGTATACAACCAACCCTTGAGGTTAGTCCCTACCCTGTATTTGTCTTTGTTCTTGATAGCCTTAAGCATGGTATCTTGAATAAGATCTTCAGCCTCGTCTAATTGTCGAGTAAGTTTCAAAGCCAGTTGCTTCAAAAATGAGTGATGATCAGAAATAAGAGCTCCAAATTCATTTGTTGACATTGCGTTCTGTGTTTTGTTTAACTTTCTGAGTGTAAAATTAAACAATAAATCCTTTTGACCAAGTTTTGTGTTTAATATTTATTCAAAATACTTAAACATAATGTTTAAACACTTAATTTACTTGAGGTTACGAAGAGAAAAGATATTTCGAAAAAAAAAGACCCCAAGTGGGGTCTTACTATTTTGGCTTTGTTATACAGCTAATACTCGAGATGGCTAAAATAGACCATCTTTTAATTCTTTGAGGGTACTGTAAATATAAAGTTGTTCTTTTTTATCTGGATGCTCATAATGAGTCAGTTGATACCCACAGAATCTATACTCAAGGTTTTTTCCTTTGGTAAGAGAAAATAATTTTTGAAGGTATGTAGGCATCAAGTCTACATGAGGGTTTGTGGTAAAAATACTTATCAGAGAATCTACCCCTCTTTTCTCTATAACATCCACTAGATAATGAGCTGGAACGGATTGCCCCAGGTAAATCACTTCATTTCCTGCACTCTTGAGGCAGTATTGCAAATACAACAATCCCACTTCATGAAGCTCTTCATCGGGTAAATACAGTAGATAGGTCTTTGGATCCGTGTTCAACTTAGGTTCCACCTGATCGATGGCAACGTATAGCTTTTGCTTAATTAGATTAGAGGCAAAGTGTTCATGACTTAGCGAAATGGCATTGGTTTGCCACAGTATACCAACTTGATATATAAAAGCGCCTACCAATTTGGTAAAAGTCTCATCAGATCCAACCTTTTCTATGCTGGCGGAAAGAACCTTTTTGAACAGGTTGGTATCATATTCTAGCATTGCAACCTTAAGGGTATTGATCTGAGCCTCAAAGTTTCCTTTGTATTCAGACTCCTCAATAACAGTTTGCTGAATTTCTCCCTTAGAAAGACAGGCAACTTTAGATATTTTAATTCCAGAGTTAATAAGAACAGAAATGTTGAGAAGGTGTTTTAAGTCTTCCTCGTGGTAGTATCTAATGTTGGTTTGAGTCCTCTTGGGTTCAATAATATCATAACGCTGCTCCCAAATTCTGAGAGTATGTGCCTTGATACCGGTGAGGTGCTCTAAGTCTTTAATACTGTATTTTCTCAACATAATTTTGTCTTCTAAATTGGATTTCCTGCTGGCAATCATAAACTAAAACCCTTCATCTTAGGTTTTTGTTCTTCTCTTAAATTATAATTCACAATATCAGCCTCAATATTTTATCTTTGACCGCTAATTTATTGACACATATGAGTCTTAAGTCCGAAATAAACCGCCGTAGAACCTTTGGTATTATATCCCACCCAGATGCAGGTAAAACCACTCTAACCGAGAAGCTTTTGCTTTTTGGAGGGGCCATACAAGAAGCAGGTGCTGTAAAGTCCAATAAGATTAAAAAGACAGCAACCTCCGATTTTATGGAGATTGAAAAGCAGAGAGGGATTTCTGTAGCTACTTCTGTGATGGGTTTTGAGTACCGAGACATGAAGATTAATATTCTGGATACTCCTGGTCACCAGGATTTTGCTGAGGATACCTACAGAACTTTGACTGCCGTAGACAGTTCCATTGTTGTTATTGATGTTGCGAAGGGTGTGGAGACACAAACAGAGAAACTAGTCAACGTTTGTAGGATGCGCAAAACGCCTATGATCATCTTTATTAACAAAATGGATAGAGAAGGAAAAGACGGTATGGACCTTTTGGATGAAGTAGAAGAAAAGCTAGGCCTTAAGGTAGTTCCCATGTCTTGGCCCATAGGAATGGGGCAACGCTTTAAGGGTGTTTACAATATGTATGAGAAAAACCTTAACCTCTATACAGAAACCAACAAGCAAAAGATAGCTGACTCATTGGCTTTTGACGACCTATCTGACCCTTCATTAGACGAGCACATTGGAGCAGAAGATGCTTCTACATTAAGAGAAGAGTTAGAATTGGTTCAAGGTGTTTATCCTGAGTTTTCGGAAAAAGATTACCTGAGCGGAGACATTGTTCCTGTATTTTTTGGATCCGCCCTAAACAATTTTGGAGTGAGGGAACTCTTGGATTGTTTTGTGAACATTGCACCTACTCCCCTGCCCAAAGCCGCAGAAGAAAGAGTGGTAGAACCCACAGAGGAGGCTTTTAGTGGGTTTGTATTTAAGATTCATGCCAATATGGATCCCAATCACAGAAATCGTTTAGCTTTTGTAAAAGTGGTTTCTGGGACTTTTAAGCGCAATACCAACTACCAACATATGCGTCTTAATAAATCGTTGAAATTCTCAAACCCAACGGCCTTTATGGCATCAAAAAAATCCATTATTGACGAGGCCTTCCCTGGGGACATCGTCGGTATTCCTGATTCTGGAAACTTTAGGATTGGAGATACTTTGACCTCTGGAGAGTCCCTCCACTTTGCGGGAATACCCAGTTTTTCTCCTGAGCACTTCCGCTTTGTCAACAATAGTGATCCCATGAAGTCTAAACAACTTGCCAAGGGAATTGACCAATTAATGGATGAAGGGGTGGCTCAACTTTTTACGCTCAAGCAAAATGGGAGAAAGATTATTGGAACCGTTGGGGCTCTTCAATACGAAGTGATTCAATATAGACTTCAGCACGAATACAATGCAAAGTGCTCCTATGAATCCTTTACTGCCTTTAAGGCATGTTGGGTAGAAACCAATAACCCTAAGCAGCTGGAGGAGTTTTCTAAACTCAAACAAAGGTATTTGGCCGAAGATAAATTTGGTCGACTTGTGTTTCTTGCGGATTCGCCATTTTCATTGCAAATGACACAAGAAAAGTTTCCAGAAATCACCTTTCATCTAAAATCCGAATGGTAACCGGTTGATTGTGTGGAAAATATTCTGTAAATGATTGGAATCATTAACCAATTAATCAACCAATTATGAAGAATTATTCTTCTTTATTGACTATTGAGCCATGAGACAATTATGGTTATTCTGGGTAGCCCCAATTGTAGGTGCTTTACTTGCGGGTTGGGCCTAAAAAGCTTTTTTCGCAAAATTACCATAAAACAAACGATTTATGAGAATCATGTTAGAAGCACTTTTAGGCTCTTTTCTTTTGGTTTCTTGTTCCGAGACTGTACGACTTACAAAGAGAGTGTTGCTTTGATTTCTGAATGGATAGAGAACATGGATACCTCTAGTCTTTAGTTAGGCACTAAAAAACTCTTGGGGTTACCTTTAAAATATACAACACAGAAATGACGATAGTGTCTAGGGGTTTTGGAGGATTTTTACCACCTTTAAGCAACCCAAAACAGACACTATGAATCCAGAGATTTTAGATGACCCTTCGCCAGAAAAAACACCCCTAGCCTCAAGAGCTTCGAGGTTGGGTGCCTTTCTATTAGATGCCATCATAACGGCTCCTATTTCATTTTTTGTCTTTTATTTTTATTTGGATTTTCCCAATTATTTAGAAAACTCGTCTTCCGATGAGTTTGTATCTATGTTATCCAATCTAGGTGGGTATGATGTTTTAGTGATTTCTATACCCAGTATTTTGGGATATGTTGTCATAAACTACTTTACCCTAGAAAAATCTGGGCAATCCTTAGGAAAAAAAGTGGTTGGAATAAAAATCATCACCTTGGAACACCAGTTGCCCCCCATTAGAAAATTAGTTTTTGAAAGATATATTCTCATTCAAATCATGGGTTTATTACCCTTGGTAGGGGCTTTGTTTTCCATAGCTGATGTACTCATGATTTTTGGTCAAGACAGAAGATGCTTACACGATATAATTGCTCAAACACAAGTTGTAAAAGCTTAATTGCTTTATTTATCCTAGGGTTCTCTATGGTTTTGCAAGCGCAAGACTCAGACATCTTTGGTCCCATAAGAAACCAACCTTCTAAGGCTGGGGCCATTATCATTCATCTCAAGCAACCCCTTTCCCCTGATCAAAAAATCTATATTACCGGAAGCCATTATACCCTTGGCAATTGGAACCCCAAAAGAGTCGCCATGTCCTGTGTGGATTCCGTAACGTTCTTTCATGGTTTTGATGGCGCCATGCCCGATTCGGCAGGTTTTAAAATCACCACAGGGACTTGGGATCACGAAATGTTACAGGACGGACAAAAGAAAGGCAACCTATCGTATACACGAGGTCCCAAAATCTATGAATATTGGGATGTAGAGTTCTCTAAAAAAAATGCTTCTCAGTCTAAACCTTCCATTGGGAACATTATTCACCTTCCACAAGTTGCGGATAGTACAAAAAGAATACAACCTAGAGATTGCTGGATCTGGACTCCCAATTCCTATGATCCTGAAATGCCGTACGATTTTTTAATACTGCACGATGGACAAAACTTAATAGATCCTAGTACATCAAACTATGGCATAGAATGGAGGGTGGATGAAACCTCAGATTCACTGCAATCCGGTGGATATACCAGGCCTTTTATTGTTGTGGGAATTAACAATACCTCAGATAGAGAAAGGGAGTACATGGGGGATTTGACTACAGCTTATGTGGATTGGATAGCGAATCAACTACTGCCCGCAGTAAATGTACAAACACCCCTTCCACAGGAATCAAAATACATATTTACAGGAGGGTCTTCTGCAGGGGGAGCTATTTCCTTTGTAATGCATACTCAATACACTGAGAATTTTGGAGGGGCTCTATGTATGTCCCCTGCTCTTTTTTACAAAGGCTTTAACTGCCTAACACCATTTGTTGACGGGCCTATGGTTGCCTTAACCCTATATATAGACAATGGAGGATTGGAATTGGAAAAGGTATTACAGCCTTCCATAGACTACCTGCTTCAAAATTTAGAAAATAAAGGGTACCAATCCCCTAGAGAATACATCTATATTTCTGACCCCCTTGCAAACCACTCAGAAGAAGCATGGGCAAAGAGGCTACCCAATGCCCTAATTTACCTTCTGCCTCCTTTAGATTCATCACATTAATCACGATCACTTAACAATTAACACATGAAAAAGACATTACTTTTTGGTTTTCTTTTGGCCTCACTTGCAGGTTGGAGTCAATCAGATCCCGTATGGACAAAAGCCAAGTTAAATGGCCTTTCCTACAGATCAGTGGGTCCAGCAATTACCTCTGGAAGAGTTGCAGATATTGCGGTTCATCCTGATAATTTCTCTACCTATTACCTAGCCTTGGCAAGTGGTGGGGTTTGGAAAACAACTAACAACGGAACCACGTATGAGCCCATCTTTGATGGAGAAGGCTCCTACTCTATTGGTTGCGTAACCATTGATCCCTCCAATCCCAATACCGTTTGGGTGGGTTCCGGAGAAAACAACAATCAACGCTCAGTAGCCTATGGAGATGGCATTTACAAGAGTGTTGACAACGGTAAATCATGGACCAATATGGGGCTTAAGACTTCTGAACACATTGGAATGATAGCAGTTCACCCCAACAATTCGGATGTTGTTTATGCTGCAGCAACAGGACCACTCTGGAGTGCAGGAGGGGAAAGAGGTCTCTTCAAAACAGAAGATGGAGGAAAGTCTTGGAATGCCATTTTAACCATTTCAGAAAACACAGGGATCAATGAAGTTCACTTGGATCCCAGAAATCCTAACGTAATCTATGCGACGGCCCACCAAAGGCGAAGACATGTGTTTACCTACATGACGGGGGGTCCCGAATCGGCAATCTATAAATCTACAGATGGCGGTAAGTCTTTTAGCAAGTTGAGCAAGGGATTGCCATCTTCTGATATTGGTCGCATTGGTATGGCGGTTAGTCCCGTAGACCCAGATGTCCTTTATGCTTTACTAGAAGGACATGGAACCTATAGGAGTAAAGACAGAGGGGCTAGCTGGAGCAAGCGTTCTGATCATCAAACCAGTGGAAATTACTATGTAGAGCTCTTTGCGCATCCTACAGATGTAGATATTGTTTATTCTATGGACACCTATGGCAAAGTCTCTGTGGATGGAGGAAAGACATTTAAAAACATCAATGAGAGCTCTAAACATGTAGATAACCACTGCTTGTGGATTAACCCATCCAATACAAACCATATGATTATTGGTTGTGACGGGGGAGTTTATGAAACCTTTGATTCCATGAAGACTTGGTTGTGGAAAGAAAACATTCCCACCATTCAATTTTACAGAGTGGCTGTGGACAATGCGGAGCCGTTTTACAATATCTATGGAGGGACCCAAGACAACAATAGCTTAGGCGGTCCCTCAAGAACTCAATACAATAGAGGAATTATAAACGAAGATTGGTATGTGACCAACGGAGGCGATGGGTTTGAGAGCCAAATAGACCCTACAAACCCCAATATAGTTTATGCTCAAGCACAGTATGGATGGTTGGTACGGTTTGACAAATCAAGTGGAGAAACCGCAATGATTCAACCTCAAAATGGAGAAGATGAGCCCGCGTATCGCTGGAACTGGGATGCTCCTTTGATCATTAGCCCTCATGACCCAAGTACCTTGTACTTTGCGGCCAACGTAGTTTTTAAAAGCACCAACAAGGGGAATTCGTGGGAGGTGATTAGCGAAGATCTTTCCAAGCAAATAGATAGAAATACCCTAAAGGTCATGGGTCAAAACTGGGGACCTGATGCCATAACACCTCACCGTTCCACGAGTATTTTTGGAAACATCGTAATGCTACGGGAAAACCCTTCTATAAAAGGAGAGCTATGGGCTGGAACCGATGACGGTAGACTGTGTATTAAGCGAGCAGATTCGCAAGAATGGGAAATTCAAGAAGAATTCCCAGGTATACCAGAAGGTACATATGTACAGGAAATTCAGATTTCTCGCTACGACGAAAACACCGCTTATGTTTTGTTTAACAACCATAAAAATGGCGATTTTGCGCCTTACATTCTCAAGACCACCAACGGAGGAAAATCTTGGAAATCCATTGCAAATGACCTACCACAAAGAGGGTCTTTATATGCTCTCGCAGAAGACCACATGGAGTCACAGCTCCTTTTTGTTGGAACCGAATTTGGCGTTCAGTTTACAGCAGATGGAGGGGATCATTGGAAGAGTCTAACCAACGGCCTTCCTACAATAGCCGTAAGAGACCTAACTCTTCAAGAGAGAGAATCCGACCTAGTGCTGGGTACTTTTGGAAGGGGTTTTTACGTACTGGATGATTACAGTGCCTTGAGACACTTAACTTCTGAAAACTTAGAGAAAGACGGTTTTATATTCCCAATAAAAGATGGTTTGTTTTACAACGAATCCAATATTGGCGGGGTGAGCTATAAAGGAAATGCCTATTACCACGCAAGCAATCCTGAGGTGGGCGCAACCTTCACCTACTCTATTGCCAACCTTCCCAAGTCTTTAAAAGATCTCAGAAAGGAAGAGGAAAAAGATTCAGAATCCTTTGCGTTCCCATCCACAGAAACGTTGAGAGCTGAGAAAAACGAGAAAAAAACTTATCTATTATTAATGATTAGAGATTCTGAGGGAGTTGAAGTCAGAAGACTTACTGCTTCTGCATCCGAAGGGATTCATAAAATAACTTGGGATGGCCGTTGGGCAATGAAAGGAGACCGAGTTATAGGTTCCTCTCCAATGACCAAAATAAATGGCGGCCCAGTGGCACTACCCGGAAACTATAGCTTAGAAATCTATAGGGTAAAGGGAGGCGAATCTATACTAATAGCAGGTCCTGAAAATTTCACACTGAATCATCTAAACAACCTTTCCCTTCCTGCAGAGGACGAAAGTGCCGCATTGGCATTCCAACAAAAAGTAGAAAGCATAGGCGTTAAGTTGGCAGACATCAATAGCGTGTTTACTGATTTAAGCAAAGAGGTGACTAAGGTCGAAAACACCGCCCGCACTCTTCCTGGAATGCCTTTAGGTGTATTAAAAGAAATTGTTTCCATTGAGGAAGAGCTGCATAAAATAGGCCTCAAACTAAACAATGACCCGATTAAAAGCGCCTACGAAATAGAACAATCCAGTGGCCTTAACAGCCGATTTGCAAATGCGCGTTGGAGCACTATGTATAGCCGTTCAGAACCTACCCAAACGGCAAAAAATGAGTTGGCAATTGTGGAGAAAAACGCCCCACTATTGGCGATACAGTTAGACCAGTTAGAAATGAGAATTAATGAGGTTAAAGACCTTTTGCATCAAAACGGAGCGCCCAAAAATTAAATAGGAAATGATTTCTTTTAGGCCTCTTAGGGAATTACCTAAGAGGCCATACTAGGGTCATTACCCTTAATTTCATTGACCGTAGATCCCCTAATGAAAACAAAGGGTAAAAGGTTCTAAACTAAATTTGATTGCCAAGCCCTTTAAGCCCAATGAGCTCATGCTTAAGATTTCCAATTTAATAAAGTATTAGATAAGTTTTATATTACCTCAAAGAGAGAACCTCATAAAAAAAGCCCTGCAAATGCAGGGCTTTTTTAGTTTTTACAGCCTAGATTATTACTCAGCCGCTTCTCCAACAACCGTTTCGGAATCATTTTCTTCTTGAGGAGCTTCTTCAGTCAACAAGGGGGTATCTTGTAGTAAGTTATACCACTGCAATACCTTTTTCATATCCGAAATATAGACCCTCTCAGTGTCATAATCGGGAAGAACATCTGCAAAGTAACCAATGATTTGATCGGAACTTTCCTTATGACTCAAGGCTTTTCCACCTTCCTCTTTGTCCATGATTTTTTGAAAAACATCCACTAAGGGAACCTCTTCTTCATAAGTATAGATAGCTATGTCTTCCATAGAACTCACATTGCTACTTGCAGAAACGGGAAAACGCTTATTCCCAGATAGCGCTTCTACAATAATTCCATTTTTACTTTGTGCTACGAGCTTGTACAAGCCCGGCTTTCCCGAAATGGATAAAATTCCTTTAATATTCATGTTACTTGTTTTGTGTTTTTGATTGTTGCTTGTGTACCCAGTCCAAATCAGATTGTTCCTTTTTACGCATCTCTATCAAGTGCGTAGCATTTATGGAAGTGTAATGATCGGGATAGGTTTCTATAACTTTCTGGAAGTAAACAATAGCTTTTTCAGAATCGTTGTAATCTTCGTCCCAAACGATTCCAGCCATTAACATAGCCTCAGGAGCCAATTTGTGACTGGGATAGGTTTCATACACCTCGGTAAAGTACTGAATAGCTTTTAAACCCTTTCCCGGAACATTTCGGGCAATATGTGCCGCCTTGTAGGTGAACATGGGATTAAGAGTGTCTTGAGGGTGTGTGCGAACGTATTTGATAAACATCCCCATCGCCTCTACTCCCAATTGGGGATCCAGCGCTTCGGCTTTAGTAATTTGAGCATCCATGGCTCTTAATTCTTCTAAGGTAATCACTGCGATAACCTCAGGAGTCTGTTTTTGAGAGGAATCGATTTCTGTTCCGTGTTCAGAACCGGAAGGCTGACAAGAGCATATAACACCTAACAGCACTCCTAAGTGGAGTGTCTTGTAACTAAGTGGACGTAGTTTACTGAGATTCATGTAGCGTTTTCTTATGTACTTCTTGTCAATATCTTTTCCTTAGCCAGGGAATCGCATTCTGTAGGCAACTTTAATTTTTCCTTTAGAAATTGAAGCCAGCCTTCCCTTTAGTAAACGACGGCGAAGTGACGATAGTTTGTCGGTAAATAAAATTCCGTCAATGTGATCGTATTCATGTTGAATAATCCTTGCTGCAATGCCATCAAAAGACTCTGTGTGCTCCACAAAGTCTTGGTCGCAATACCTAATGGTGAGAGATGGATGTCTAAAGACATCTTCATGAATATCAGGAATGCTCAAACAACCCTCGTTATAAGACCATTCTTCTCCAGATTCTTCTATGATTTCTGCGTTGATAAAAACCTTTTTAAAATCAGCCAATTCAGGCATCCCTCCTTCCCCGTTTTCATCGGGTTCAGCAAAGGGAGTAGCATCCACAACGAAAAGGCGAATGGGGCGTCCAATTTGAGGAGCTGCAAGACCAATTCCATTAGCATTGGTCATGGTTTCCCACATATTGGATATTAGTTCCTTTAACCCGGGGTAATTGGAGTCTATATCTTTACCCTTCTTCTTGAGAACGGGATCTCCGTACGCTACTATTGGTAAAATCATATCAAAAATATTGACCGCAAAAATATCAAATTAATTAGAGACCCAAGGTTTAAAGTGGGTACAATTTACATGGCTTCACTACTCATGTAAGATTGTAGTATGAGAGTGGCAGAAACTTCGTCCACCAAAGACTTTTCTCGTCTTTTGGATTTCTTAACCCCACTATCTATCAAAGATTGAAAGGCCATTTTTGAAGTAAAACGCTCATCTACCCTTGCGATGGGAATTCCGGGAAGATTTTCCTTAATCTCTAGAAGTAAAGGGCCAATAAAAGACTCTATATCAGAAGCTTCTCCATGCAATCGCTTGGGTTCCCCTACCACAATAATTTCTAAAGTTTCCCTTTGATGGTAGTCCTTTAAAAAAGGGATTAATTCTGGCGTAGACACTGTGGTCAACCCAGAGGCAATTATTTTTAGGGGATCGGTCTCTGCAATCCCTGTTCTCTTGGTCCCTACATCTAGAGCAATCCATCTTCCCATAGTCCAAAGTTAGCTTTTCAATTTGATTTTCTAATTTAGATGAAAATCAATTTTTACCTTAGGACTTCCATCTAGATCACAAAACATTTATGAAAAGTCAATCGCCCTTTATTCCTTACGTAGGGCCTGAGAAAAACGCTTCTGAAACCCTATCAGAATCCAACAAACACTGGGAATATATGAACCAAAGACGCTCCATTAGAGAGATTGACGCTTCAAGAGAGGTGCCTCAGGAGGTCGTGGAAAATTTGATAAAAATCGCGAGTAGCGCACCCTCAGGAGCACACAAACAACCTTGGACCTTTGTGGCGGTTTCTAATACTCAGCTCAAACACAGAATAAAGGAGGCAGCAGAAGTAGAAGAAAAGGAGTTTTACCAAGGAAGAGCCTCCGAGGAGTGGCTCAAAGACTTGGAGCCCTTTGGCACCGATTGGAAAAAAGACTTTCTAGTCGATTCTCCTTGGCTTATCGTAGTTTTTAGAAAGAACTACAATGAAACTCCCGATGGAAAAACTAAAAACTACTACGTTCACGAGTCGGTAGGAATTGCCACAGGTTTTTTATTGCAAGCCATACATCAATGTGGTCTGGTTTCTCTTACCCACACACCTAGCCCCATGAATTTTTTATCGGAAATACTAGAAAGGCCCGAGAATGAAAAACCCTACCTCTTAATTCCTGTTGGATATCCCAAACCCAGTGTAGAGGTGCCTAATCTTCGCAGAAAAGATTTATCGGAAGTAAGTGTATTTAAAGTATAAGACGTTCTAAATACCTTTTCTCTAACAGGCTGGATTGCAGTATCAAATTCCTCATGATATCAGCGGGGCCTCATGAAAAAAATGAACCCACCAAAAAGTCAAGAATCTCTACTACGGTAATAAAAGAAGACTCAATGGACACCTTTACCGTTTCTTTAGATTCTTGAGTAAACACATATTCAAAGGTATAATGAGTCATTCTAGATAGATCCTCCTCTCTAGGATAATCATCAGGTGCTAATTTTCCATAAAATCGAATGGATTGTTCGGAACCCGCCCTGTGTACTTTGGTGATACAATCCGAATCCGGAAGGGGCCATAGTGGATTTAGATAGTAATAAATAAGCCAAGTCTTATTATCCTGAAAGGTCTTTATGCGGTAGCTCTTTTTGGTATTTGATAAAAATCTAAAGTGTCTATCAAATCTTTCACAACAAGAAGCTAATTTCTGGAAATCGCCTGTGGTTGTTCATTCGGCTTTGTAATATACAATTTGCTTTTCTTCACCCTCGTGGTTATGGGTAGAAATGGCATGAGACAACACGCGCGGTCATCAGTAACCTCTCGCTCCCAATCCAATTGAGCTAAATCCCACTCAGAGGAAAAAGGGCAATGCATAGAATCAATAGAGGTCTCAGGAGTGGAGCTCAGGAGTGGAGAAGCAGAAAGAGATAAACTCAAAAAAATTGAGTTTTGTTTATACTACCGCCTAAAACTATGCGTAGTTTTGAAAAATCACCATACGATACGCTATGCACACTAGAACCGAAAAGATGGAGGCCTTTGGCCGATTGTTAGATATCATGGACGATCTTAGAGAGGGGTGTCCTTGGGATAAGAAGCAGACCATGGAAAGTCTGCGTCATTTAACCATAGAAGAGACCTATGAGTTAGCAGATGCCATATTGGAGAAGGACACCCAAGAAATCAAAGGTGAAATTGGTGATTTAATGCTTCATATGGTCTTCTATGCAAAGATTGCTTCAGAAACCAATGACTTTGATATTGCGGACGTTTTGGACTCCATTTGTAAAAAGCTAATTGACAGACATCCCCATATTTATGGAGATGTAAAAGTGGCCAATGAAGAAGAAGTAAAACAGAATTGGGAAAAGCTTAAGTTAAAGGAAGGAAAAAAATCAGTCTTAGAAGGTGTTCCTAAGTCTCTACCCGCTCTGGTAAAGGCTATACGCATTCAAGACAAAGCTAAAGGTGTTGGGTTTGATTGGGAAAAACCAGAACAAGTATGGGAAAAAGTTCAGGAAGAACTCGAGGAGTTTGTGGAGGCGGCTCAAGGCCGAAACCAACTTGAAATGGAAGCCGAATTTGGAGACCTCCTATTCTCTCTTATCAACTATTCCCGATTTGTAGACATAGACCCTGAACTGGCTTTGGAACGAACCAACAAGAAGTTTATCCACAGGTTTACATATTTGGAGACCCACGCAGCGGCTGAAGGCAAGTCACTAGATCAAATGAGTTTGGAAGAAATGGATGTCCATTGGAATAAGGCCAAGAAACTGTAAGTGTTCTCCAAACAAAAATAAAACCCGTCATCCCCACTAGGAAGACAACGGGTTTATTAAAAAAAATCATTTAGGATACTTCTACCATTTTATGAATGGAACGGCAGCCGTTTCTGTATCCATTTGAATTCTAATAAAGTATTGACCCGTAGCCAAGGACTCTAATTGTAATTGAATGGCGTTCACACCAACATTGATTTTGGAGGCATCTAAACTCTTGTGAATTCTACCATATAGATCCACCACCTGCAAATTTATGGTACTCATGCTCTCTGAGTCTATTTGCAACCAAGTGGTGCCTTGGGTGGGATTGGGAAATACTTTAATTCTATCTTCTAGTGCTGGGGCATATTCAATTTCTCCAATAGAAGTAGTCACATAGAGGTGAACCATTTGATCTTGACTAAATAAGGAGTCTAAAACTCTAAAGACTACAGGATAAGGCTCTGCCTTGACCTCTGATGGAGTTGGACTCCACAAAAGATTTCCCACGACGCCTGACTTAGCAGGAACATACGAGAAGCTAGCTGGGTTGGGGTGGTTTGCTGCCAATAGTGGGCTAAAAGCCTGGAGCGCGATTACTGCATTAGTATCCGGGTGCTCCCCTTCTACAAACAAGGAGAAATTTTGCCCACCCACTAAATGAAACTCTGGAACTCCGGAAGGACCATTGGTCCAATTGGGGTTTACAAAATGAGGCGATCCACTAGGTGCAGGTATCACAATAAATTGAAGATCTCTTACAATGGAAGACATAAATACACCATTTCTATACTCTTCTACCACGATGCTAGCCACCCAGTTTCCTTGACTAATAGCTGTCCAGGTAATGGTTCCAGTAAGAGTGTCCAGTGTAAAGGGGTTAAGAGTATCGCCCATAGGAACTGTCCAACCGGCACAAGCTGCAGTGGAACTAGACATGGGAACTCCAATACTCCAGAAAAGAGAATCTCCCTCTATATCAAAAGGAAGAGGATTATAGGTCCAAGCCGTATTTTCTGCTAAATAAACAGAAGCAGGTACAATAAAAACAGGTGTAGAATTGGATACTCCAACGGTCTTTTTGTACTTGGTTTCTAAATAGGTTCCTTCTCCTAAGGGGTTTGATAGATTTACAATGGCTCCATTTCTACAACAACTTGACCAGCTGATTATATAATCACCTGGATCGGTCAACGTAATGGTGTCCCTGTAGTAGTAAAATTCAACATTGTAAGGAAAAAAGGGAATCATGGAGCCCGAAAAGGCCGGGTCCTCAGTGATTCCAACAGTGGTTGAAGTACCTAAGGTTACATTTTCTATTTGAAGGTTTGCAAATCCTGCAGGCATGGGTGCAGTATTTGGATTTGCATCTCTGTATAGCAGAAGGTTGACAAAATATTTGTCACTGCCTAAATCCAATAGGGTAATTTCCCCTCCCATTATATGGGTTGCTTGAGAAGTCAATCCCATGGCTAAGAAAGCAGAAACCATTAGGGCCCACCTAATTGAATGTAAAGTTTTTTTTAAATAAGTAGCTTTAAGCATCTTTTAAGAGGTTTTTATTCCAAACTCTTGAATTTCAAGAACCAAAAATCTGAATATTTTTAAAGTATTTCGATAAGATAATAAAATCTCTGCAAAAAATTCAGCCAGAAAAGCAAACGGATATGTATAATATACCAACGAGCGTTTGTTGATTTACCGATTTCACAAAAGGAGTCATCTCCTTTCTAATCTCTTACTCAAGTTCCCTACGAAGAACTACCCTTCCTATAGATTCGGGACCTGCTACCCAGATACGCCCTTTTTCATCGGTCTCTAGAGTATTGTAGGGAGTTTGATCAATAAATTCCCATGTTTGTCCTCCATTTAAAGTCCAACACGTTCCTCTAGTACCTGTGGCCATGAATGCGGACTCACCTAAGTATTCTACATCACTGAGATATCCATTGACTCCATTAGAAGGAAACCAATGAGCACCCGCGTCACGAGTGTAAAAGGTAGAAGCCACATTTAGGGAATCTACCGCATAATCACCTCCTACAATGACTCCCTTTTGACTGGGAAGGGCAATACCAAAAGCTCCTTTAGAAGGTCCTGAAGAATACGGCAATACATGTACCTCCCAATCCTCACCAGAATTCACGCTTGTAAACCAACGGGCTATTGCTCCCCCAGTAACAATGTTAAGGGTATCCCCTCTTACTTCTAAACAGGAATTACCAGCCGCAAAACCATATTCTGCTCTAGACTTCATGGGTGGGTACTTAAAGTGAATTTCTCCATCTACTGTGCGCAAAAGCAATGTAGAAACGTATTGGGTATCTTGTGATGTGGAATCGTATTCCCTTCTTACATCTCCAAAAAACCAAACATTACCCTCACTATCAGATTTTGCGGCATCAATAAACCAATCAGCACCTTGGCGTTCATAGATTAGGGAAAAGTTTACCTGAGAACTCACTGCTCTGGGAGATTGGTAAATACGGGTTGGGCTGCCTGCCGAAGCAAGATAAATATGTTCTTTAGTAAGGGCAATGGATCTGAATTCCATAGAGTCTACAAATACAAAATCCCAAGTGTTTCCAGTGTCCACTGAATACACAAAATGTCCGTTTTTACTTGCAGCATATACCTCTGCCCCTTGGGCCTCCAGGGCTCTAAAATTATCATCCGCAACCTTTAGCACGCGGTATACTTCCCAAAGTGAATGTTCAGAAGGCGCCCTAAACAAAAATATAAAAACAGGGATTGCCAAGAGAAGGACAAAGACGAGACCGGTAAGTGCTTTTTTCATAATCAGAGGCATGATTCGTTAAAAGGCAAAATATATAAAGGGTTGTAGATCCGAACTTATCACCTGATAGAGAATCCCAAAGGTCAAAACTCCTATCAAAATTTTTGCCCAAAAAGGGGTTCTTACAAACCACCCCCTATACATTTCCTTAATAGAACTTGGCAACCAATGAATAATCATTCCAAAGGCCATTACCCCAAAGACCTTATAGAATCCTGACAGTACTTGAGGTATGAGGTTGGGTTTAAAATCATAGGCTATTTGATGTAACATTTGGGTGGCAGAAGAAAAGTCTGGCGACCGGAACCAGGTTCTTGTAAAAGTGATGAAAACAAAAGTCAAAAGAACAGACCAGGCGTGGTTATACCACTTTAACTTATTCTTCCATGGACTGATTTTTTTCCAGCCCTTGTAGACCACAAGCCCCAATCCATTGAGTCCTCCCCAAAAGATAAAATTCCAACTGGCACCGTGCCAAAGGCCTCCCAGAACCATGGTAAGCATAAGGTTAATATTAGTATCCACCCTCTTTTTAACAGCGGGAACAAACCGAATCAATAAGCCAGCAATTACAAGAACAAGGGCCAAGGCTGCAGGGACAATCCAGGTTTGTGCCATCAGAGAAACAAAGAAAAATACCACCAGAACCATTATATAGGAAAAGTAGCTTCCCGACCGATTACCTCCCATTGGTATATACAGATAGTCCTTTAACCAAGAGGAAAGACTAATGTGCCACCTTCTCCAAAAATCCCCCACGCTATTGGCTTTGTAGGGTGAATTAAAGTTAGTAGGAAGCCTGAATCCCAAAAGTAAAGCAACCCCTATGGCAATGTCTGTATAACCCGAAAAATCTGCATATACCTGTATGGAGTAACCAAACAAGGCCATCATGTTTTCAAACCCTGAATGGGATAAGGGATTTGCAAATACCCTATCCACAAAGTTAACCGCCAAGTAATCTGCCAAAAACATCTTTTTAAAGAGTCCGTTGACGATCCAAAAAATGGCCAAGCCAAACTCTTCCTTGCCCAAGGAATACTTCTTGTACAATTGCGGAACAAAATCACTTGCCCGGACTATGGGACCTGCTACCAATTGAGGAAAAAAGCTAACGTAAAAACCAAAATCCAATAGATTGTTGACGGGCTTTATCAAGCCCCGGTAAATATCCACAGAATACGAAATAGTCTGGAAAGTAAAAAAACTGATTCCCACGGGTAAAAGGATCTTGTCAAATACAAAATCAGTTCCCAAGTATTCATTGCTCCAAAAAGAGAAGTGATTGTACACTTGTACCTGAGTGCCCAATATTTCATTAAAGCTTTCTGTAAAGAAGTATGAATACTTAAAATACACCAAAACCATAAGATTCACCGTAACGCTCAATGCAAGCCAAATCTGCTTTTTGATCTTTGTAACTGAATGATAAATTCTCTTGCCAATAAAGAAATCTGACAAAGTAGAAAAGAGTAAAATCAAAAAGAAAAACCCGCTCGTCTTCCAATAAAAGAACAGGCTAACAAAAAACAAAAAAGCATTGCGGGCAGCCTTTTTTTTGTATACGACAGAATACACGGTGAGCACTAGGGCAAAGAATACCCAAAAGGCAACTTGTGTGAACACAAAGGGCTGTGTCTCATCATAGGCAAAGAAGGAAGTCAATACATCAATGTACTGTTGCACGTCCTGCTTGTTTTTGATATTGATAATAGGATTCCATAAAGGCCTCAAAAAATAATTGAGCCTGTAATTCATACCCCTTGCGGGTAAAGTGTATTTTATCTGAAGTAGCCAGCTTTTCCTTTTCCCATTTGCGAATGGAGTTATAACCTCCCATCACGACAAATAAATCCCAAAAACCACTTTGGTACTTGGCAGCTAAATTCCTTTGAACTTTGCGAGCTCTAAATACATTGGGGTTGGCATATCTCCTCTTGTAATAACTATCGTTGTTGGACATAAAAACAAAGGTACATTGAGGATTGGCTTCTTTAAGTATGGCAACTAAAGAATCGTAATGAGCCTCGTATTGGTCTGGATGAAATTGATCCTCTGCCTTGTACGCGTCATTTATACCTATACCAAAAATCACTAGGTCGGGAGGCGTCAAAGCTACTTGAGATGGTAAATCACGACAGCGTAAAAAACTAGGTACACTGGCCCCGTTTACACCTAAGGCGTGGTATACTATTCCGTTCTCATTTTTAGAAAACTGTAGCCCTTGGATCACAAATTGGGTCTGAAGGGTATTTACTCGTTCCAAAGAAAAGGAAACCTCAGTTTGCGGGGTAGAAAAGAAATATTCTGTGGTTTGGGAGGCGGTATCCACCACAAAATAGTAAGCAGTATCTGTGGTTTTGAGTACAGGGCAATATTGACTGGAATCCATTAGGTGATAGAGCCTGACGGAGGTAAAAGAAAATACTCCCGTATCTCCAGCAAAGGCTTTAACGGTAAATTTACTCCCGTGATCCTGGGTGGTGGCAATGGCAGCAGACATTCCCCACCTTCCTTCATGCCACGGCACACTTGCCCTTGCTCCTTCCCATAATCCTGTATAACTCACAGAAAAATTACGGGGATTATTGGTTTGAGCCAATCGCATGGGAAATAAGAATCCCCTTTCGGCGGAAATACCAGGAAAAATAGAATATAGATGTTCTCTGGTTGCATTGCTCAAAACACCTGCCTGTACATGAGACCCTCCCATGTGGTAAATATTGATCTTCCCATTTCCTTGGTACAAAAGACTGTCCATTTTTTGATAGAATCCCATAAATACAGAGCTATCCTGAAAAAATTCTAGGTGATTAGAATCCAATTGTAAAAAAGAATATTCCATAGATAGGGAATCCCTATTAAAATTAGGGGTTTGGGCCCTTGAAACTATGGTTGATACAACACACATCAAAAGGAAGATCCAATACACGATATTTTTTGAGTAGCCCATCATCATTGGTTTTTGGACTTTTTGAGGTTTGCTAGGAGAGAGTCCTGTTGCTCAGAATGCGAGCGTACTGAGTCGCTATAGTTTGCCATTGAATCCAAACGGTAAATCTCCAATGCCTGGCGCTTATTCTGCTCCTCCACTTGCTCCACGACGCTCTTAAAGGCAGCTATCCACAACTTTCCTATCTCTACAGCACCTTTGGGCGTGAAGTGAACATGATCAGGCCCTGCTAAAGGGGGCTTGGAAGCCACCCAAAGAGGCATGGAATTTTTACCTCCCATAACTTCATACAAATCCCAAAAGGCGACACCGTTCTTATAACACACTTCTTTAAGCCGCGTGCGCAAATAGGGTAAATGCGGATAGGTAACCATTTGTCCCCCTATCTTCTTAGACATATCTGCAGGTCCTATAAAGAGAAAATCGGCTTTAGGAAAGGTCCTTTTGAGAGCCTTGATTTGACGCCCTATCCCCTTTCCATAGTCTTCTATTTCTTTTTGATTATCCAAGTAGGGCACGGTATTTCCTCCATATTGAAGGACAACCAAACCCACATCTTCTCCGGATAATTGTTCCCTTAACTGTTGTGTGGATCTCCGGGTAAAGTGAGTTCCCGATGAACCTCTCATAGCAATGTTATCTACGGTAATTCCATAGTAGTCTTCTAAGGAAGCTGCGTAAAATGCAGGGCTAGGTCCCGAACAAATCAAACTGATCCTCTTGGGAACCGAAGGAAATAAATAGGTCAATTCTATATCCCCTTTAATATCTACTAAGGTATCCCTAGAGAAGAGCGTATCGTTTACGTAAATACTCAAAACAAAAGGGTTCTGGGGCTTAAACTTACCAAGCCAGAGGTGCATTTTATGAATTTTCTTTTGAGAGGAGTATCCGGCTCCCCAAACGTCCCATCGCAACCAAACACTATCCAACGGTTGAGAAGCATAGGTATCAAAAGTACCTCTGTATCCATATTCATTATCTACTACAGAGGGGTCTTTACCGAGGAATCCTACGTGCCTTGTCCAGTGTTTACTAGCTGTTTGTTTTAGGGAAAGCCTACCCACAAATGGATTTACAGGGAAGGAACCAGCCCCCCCGCCACCATAGGTGGTTTGCAGGTAATTTCTAAAATCGGAAGTCATCCTATCCCCTTCTATCTGAGAGTCGCCGTAGTGAAGTACTCGCATTTTCTTACCCCCCAAAAGGTTGTCGATAAATCGTTTGAGCGGAATTTTTGCTTCTGCATCCCAAGAAATTTGTTGTTTTCTTCTCTGATCTGCCAATTGAAAGGCCAGAACACTATCTTGATATTGGGTGGAGTCTATCTGGGGCACAGGCGCATCCACCAATACTTCTAATGGGGTAAAAAGAGGCACCGTATCCACCCTTTGAGCATCATCCCACTGTGGATAATACAGAGTCCAATCTTTGGTAATCACTATTCCATCCTCCGGAAAAACAAAAGAAATACCCAAGCAGACTAAACCTACAGACAAAAGCCACAATAAGGTGTTTGGGGGATTTATCATTTTTTAATGGCGTTCACAGGAATTAATATTTCATCTCCAGCCCTAATGTTCTCAGAAATTTGATTGTATTTCATCAAATCATTTGGAGTCAAGTTTGTAAACTGTCTCGCAATACTCCAAAGGGTTTCTCCCGGCTGAATAATGTAGAAAGTGCCTTCTGTGGAGGCGTCAAACTTTTTTTCTTTGGGCAATCCCGTGGGCTTAGTCGCTCTTGGACTGAGGGTATTGGGTTGGGTTTTAGGATTGGGAAAAACGGTTAAAGCCTGGCCAATGCGTATGAGGTCTGACCTTAAATGGTTCCAAGATTTCAGGTCACCTACAGATACCCCATACCTACTGGCAATTCCTCCTAGATTGTCCCCAGTTTTAACTTTGTAGACCACAGGTTTTTTAGATGGTTTCTGCCCTTCTTTATCCGATGGTTTACCGGAAGAGACCTTTGATCTTTTAGTTGTTTTTTGCTTTAACACAATATAGCTAGCTCTTTGATTTTTGGACCACAAAGAATCCCATTGAGAAGTAATGGAGTCGACTCTAATAATCAGAGCGACGGAATCTTTCACATCCCCTGTAATGGCCGGATTGGAATCAAAAAAGGAAGAAAAACTCTCGGCCTTTGGCCATATTTGAGGGCCCCAAATAGTATCGTATAATTGCTCCTTTGCCAAGGAACGTTCCGTTTTGCCGTAGCCAGAAAGAGCTCGTATCCAATCCTGCTGATGGACAGAATCTATGGGGTGCTTTCTAAAAGCCACTGCACCTTGTAAATAGGCCCACAAGGCATCCTTTCCAAAAGTAGAAGAAAGCTCTACAAAATAACTTCTAGCGGCGGTAAAAGACAATAGAGTATCCCTTCTTTGGTCATATCCCTCCACCATCTCCAATCCATATCTGTAACCTACCCAACGGGGCAGTTTCCAAGGACCTAATACATCAAATGAAGATTCTTGGACCATTTGTCTCTTTACCTGAGGTATCCCATAGAACAAGGTACTTCCAGAAACTGGAGGACGCTGGGCAACCAAAGGGGTACCTAGAGCGTAAAGAATACAACAGAAAAGGAAGGTCCTATCCATAATTCAAAAATACATTTTTATCCCAGCCCGCAATCAATACCTTGAGTATCCTATTCTTTTTTTTCCAACAGGTTTTACAACGCTTGCAAACCCTTAACTTTGAGCCATGGATTTGACCACATTAGAGATTATTCTCTTTTTAGTTGGAGGCTTTGTAGCCGGCATCATCAATACATTAGCAGGAAATGGCTCTGCCATAACCTTAACTCTTTTGATCAGCACAGGAATGGATGCCACCGCTGCCAATGCGACCAATAGAATAGGAGTACTTTTTCAGACACTTACAGGGGCCTTTAGCCTAAAGCGTACCTCGAGGAATAAAAAAAATATACGAGACAGTGTATGGTTTATCCTGCCCTCTATTATTGGATCTGCCATTGGAGCTGTTTTGGCTGTTCAGACCCCTCCAGAGTTACTGAGATATATCATTGGTGCCCTAATGCTAGGTATATTGATCAACGTCCTGTTCAACGCCAAAAAGTGGCTTATCAAAACCGATCCTGGCGTAAAGATCAAGTCTACTAAGAATATGATTTGGTTTTTTGCTGTGGGAGTCTATGCCGGTTTTATACAAATGGGATTTGGAATTATAGCCTTGAGTATTTTGGTTTTAATCGCTAAGTACAGTCTTAAGGACGCCAATGTGATTAAAATTGTTGCTGCGGCCATAACCACCCTCCCTGCCTTTTTTATTTTTTGGCACTCAGGACTTATGGACTGGTACCCTGGACTCATCTTAGCTTTGGGTTCTTCCTTTGGAGCTTGGTTTGGGACCCGATTTGTACTTACACATTCCAAGGCCAATGATTACATCAGATATTTGTTAATTGGAGTTCTAGTCTTTGGCTTGTACAAATTGTTCTTTATGGGGTCTTAAAGCCCATTCTTTAGCCTTCTCGACCTTGTTAATACCGACATTTTTCTGATATTTATCCCATGAATAACCAACCTTGGTATGCCTCCTGGTTTGACACCCCCTATTACCATCTTCTCTATTCCCAAAGAGATGAAGAGGAAGCTAGGGAGCTTATCAAGTCCCTATTGGAATACACCCAATTAACTCCTCCCGCTCAAATATTAGATTTAGCCTGCGGCAAGGGAAGACATTCTAAGGTGATGAATCAATTGGGATTTGAAGTAACCGGATTGGACCTGTCCTCCAATAACATTGAACAAGCTAAAAAGTCCTTGTCCTCTGAGAGCCTCCACTTTATCGAAGGCGACATGAGAAAACCCTTCGGCGAAAGCCAATACGATGCGGTATTTAACCTCTTCACTAGCTTTGGCTACTTTGACACAGAAAAGGAGCACCTACAAACAATGAAGTCCATTCATAAAGCTCTTGTGCCAGGTGGACGTGTTTTATTCGACTTCTTAAATACAGAAAAAGCCAAGAAAAACCTTGTCCATGAGGAAACACTAACCAGAGGGGACATTACCTTTACGATTAAAAGAAGAATAGAAGGAGCTCATATAATTAAGGAAATTCACGTTTCCTCACCACAGGGACAACACCATTTTACGGAGAGGGTTAGAACCCTTACACCCGAAGATTTTTTTAGGTGGTTTAAAGGAGCAGGCCTTACTATGGTTGAAATTTTAGATGTACCTTCGCTTAAGCGTTTTGAAATAAACCATAGTGACCGAATGCTAGTGGTAGGTATCAAAAATTAAATTCCTTAGAGAGAACAACAAGAAGATTTAATTCACAGAGAGGTCCTTAATCATGCAGTATTTTATTCTATTTACTTCGGTGTTTTTGGCCATTGCAGCGGCAAAGTTGTTTTATTCTTCTCAGAAGAATCCAACTCTTTTACTATCCTTTAGTGGAGCTTATTTAATTTCGGTTTCGGTATTACACCTGCTTCCTGAAATCTACCAAGGTCACAACCACACCGTTGGATTGATTATTATGCTGGGCTTTCTCTTTCAGGTAACCTTGGACTTTTTCTCTAAGGGGATAGAACATGGACATCACCACATAGAAGACTTTTCTTCAGGAAAACTACCCCTTACTGCATTACTAGGACTCTTTATTCACGCTTTCTTTGAGGGTTTGCCCCTAGGTGGCGAGTTGACAGGCAATGATTCCTTTTTAATGGCCATAGTATTTCACAAGATTCCAATTACCATTGTTCTATACTTCTTATTGGCTAACCTAAAACTGAAACCACTTACTTTTTGGAGTGCTTTGTTTGCCTTTGCAGCTATGGCTCCACTAGGAGCATGGGTAGGAGGATTTCTTCCCGTTGACCCCATGGTGCAGCAATATATACTGGCTTTTGTTGTGGGGATTTTTTTCCATGTATCCACCACCATATTGTATGAGACCAGCAAGGATCACACCTTTAACATCCTAAAACTAATAATTGTGATTTCGGGTGTGGCCTTGGCGTATTTGACCACTTTCCACTAGGAGCTTTGATATTTTGAAGAATAGGCTTTTAGAAATTATATTTGATTACAAGGCATGAAACCCCTGGTCTGTAATCAACAACTCTGGGTAAGGGGTTGTTTTTTTGTATGGCTATTTTTTATTTTTTACCTAAGAGACAGTCAACAAGCATGACAACGTGGGTTTAATTGTAAGTAAAGTCATATCTAATGAGCTTATCCGTTCCATCAAATGTAAAGAGAAGAGATGCCACCTGGAAGCTTACCAATTCTCCTTGGTTAAATATCCTCCAATCCGAAAAATAGATAGGCTTAAGCATTTTATGTCTTTCAAAAAAGTTGGCATCCAAATAAGGGTCATCAAAGCGTCCTACATATTGATTAACCACTTGCCCTATGCTATCTACCTCATAGGTCTTTTGACGAAGTCTTGGCTCCTTTTGACCCACCACTACCTCTGTAAGAGTATGGGTAAATGTGGTTGGAATTCCATCCTTAGATTTCCACTGATAGGTCTCTATACGAGTGATTTGGTTGGAGGAGGTCCACTGGCGAGTCATGATGTCAAGGTCCAAATCAAAAGTCATTTTAAATGAGGGGGTAACCTCTGGAATGTGGTACCTCTCATGTTCTATCAAAATACTATCTTCTGTGTATGTATTTACTTCTTTGAGAGTGCCATATTCTTCCCTCTTAGAAAGCCATTGTCCCCTACTCTTCTTTATACTTTGTAAGAGGACCTGCTGACCCTTATTGTTGATTACCCTATACTCAGTCAATTGTCCCTTAAAGTTATAGGAATAGATCTCTTTTTGAGCAAATCCACTTTGGGTTGGAAACCGTATAATAGAATCCATTAGACCGTGAGCATTGAGGTAATACACTTCTTTAAGAACTACTGTAGAGTCTATTGCAGGGAATGTTTTAAGGCTAGAAGAATCAATAGGCACATAGCCGATTTCTTTTTGTCTTACTTCTATGGTTCTAATTTGATTTTCTCGAAGAACCTTTTGGGTCGGCAAAGAATACTGTGCCTTACACATAAAGGGTAAGAACAAAACAAATGAGAATAGGAATACCCAAAATCCGCTTGAGGCAGTATTCATTTTTGAGAAAGAGGATATGTGAATTATTGATTTTTTCATAAAAACGCAACGATGGCAGCTACCAATAGAAAAGTAGGCATTAGGGGCCAAACAAACTAATTAATGGGAAAGGTAGTGGACCTTTGGTAAAGAATTCATTAAAAAATACACCCAATAGGTTTTTATTTGGACTTTGGAAAATCCCAATGTGCATTCTTGGGTACAGGAGCGGTAAAGCAAACGGTGTCTTTAGACAGGGGGTCTACATATTGAATCTTCCATGCATGGAGACAAATAGACAATGGCTCATAGGATTGATTGGATCCGTACTTGGTATCCCCAATGATCGGACAACCTATATGAGCAAGTTGGGCTCTTATTTGATGAAATCTGCCCGTACTTGGTTTGACCTCCAGTAAATAACCCGCCTCATTCTCCCCCACCAATTTATAGGTGAGACGGCAATATTGGGAATCTGGCGTTTGGTTTGTTACAATATCTGCCCTTTTTTCTCTTTGATTTTTAACTAAATAATTAACGAGCACCCCTGATATTTTGGCGGGCTTATTGGTTACAATGGCCAGATAGGTCTTTTGTATTTTTCTTTGACTAAACAACTCATTAAAACGCACGAGAACACTCTTCTTTTTTGCAAATATCAAAGCCCCACTCGTAACCCTATCCAAACGATGAACCACACCGATATAGGGTTTTTTATTGTTTACCTGAAGGTACCTAACCAATTGATTTTCTATGGTTTTATCTTCAAAAGGGCTATTTTCTGTAATCAGGCCAGCGCTTTTGTTTACTACCAAAAAATCGGTGTTCTCTTCTACGAGGTTGAGTTCTGACACTTCCCTTTTCTTTTATGTGTTATTGGATAATCAAAATTAAGGTATTCACAAGTAGCCATGCCAAATCTCTAAGGGCAATAAATCCCTTTTCTTTTGATCATTTGTTGGGATTACTAGCGGATGCTTTTTGGATATTCATTACAAAGGCAGTTTTCATCAATTTTGGATCAAAATATAAAATGAACACTCAGTATCCTAAGGGTTTTTGCCCATGTTGATTTAGGGTACAAGTAGAAATTACTGACATTAAATTTAATTGCTCAAAGGCAACCGCAAACCCACCAAAAATCCACCAAATAATATTTCCTAAACTATTCAAACCTAATATTCAAAGAGAAAGGCCCCTACAGAAAAACCGCCCCCTGTTCCCAAAAGTAAACAAACTTGGCCTCTTTTTAACTCTCCTCTTTGAACGGCCAAATGAAGGGATAAAATAATGAGCGCTCGGCAAGACATTTAAAAAGGATGAAAATAAATTTTATTAATCGCAACAATGTTGCAATAAGAGTGTATATTTGTCCTCTTATTGTAAATACAACATGAAAAAATTAAATCGACTATTTACCCTTGGAGCTCTCTCCATGATCTTTTTAACATCTTGTGACGATGATCCATTAGAAGATCCTATCATTCCCAATGAAGAAGAGGTAATTACAACCCTACACTATACATTGATCTCTTACAACGGAGGTGACACCATTGTATTCACTTTTCAAGATTTAGATGGCGATGGCGGAAATCCACCCATTGTATTGGAGGGCACCTTAGATTCTAACACTACATATTCCGGGACTATTTTGTTATTAAATGAAATAGAAAACCCAGCAGAAGACATCACTACAGAGGTTGCTGATGAAGCTGAAGATCACCAATTCTTTTACCAAACGGCTTTAAGTGATCTCAACATTACCTATAACGACATGGACATAAACGGAGATCCTATTGGGATTTCTACCCAAATTAATACAAATGGACCCGGTATGGGAACTCTTGTGATTACCTTGAGGCACGAACCCAATAAAGGTGGATCGGGAGTATCCGATGGAGATATTTCAAATGCGGGAGGAGAAACAGATATAGAAGTGACCTTTAATGTGGAAATTCAATAGGCAGGTAATATTTCTTACTTTTTGTATCGCGTTCCCTTCCCTTCTTTGGGGGCAAAAGTGTAATTTGACCCTTGGCGGAAAGGTTGTAGATATACGATCCTCGGCTCCCATTGGATATGCAAATATTTTTGTAAAGGAAGTACCTACGGGTAGCGTTTCTGATAGCCTAGGAAGCTTTTCTATTAAAAACCTGTGTCCGGGTGTATATCACATTACCATTAGTCATATTGGATGTGAAGCCCAGGATTTATTTTTAGAAATAAAGAAGGACACACTTGTATCCATATACCTAGATCACAACAGCCAACTTCTACATGAGGTCTCTGTTCTTGACAAAGTGGGACAAATCACTACCCAAGAAACTCAATCGTTAAACTCAAAAAGTATTGCTCAAAATTCAAATAAGAATTTGGCAACCATGCTAGAGAGTATATCGGGAGTTAGTTCCCTTAAGAATGGAGGTGGAATCGCAAAACCTGTGGTTCATGGCCTCTATGGAAATAGACTCATTATTGCTAATAATGGAATTGTACAAAGCGGACAACAATGGGGAGTCGATCACAGCCCTGCAATAGACCCTTTAGTAGCTAATAGAATCACGGTGATAAAAGGAGTTGGCGCCGTAGAATTTCAAGGGAGTTCTTTGGGAAGCGTGGTTTTGGTTGAACCCAAAAAAATATCCAATGAGCCGCATCTCCATGGGCATGGTCGATATTTCTTTGAGTCTAATGGACGAGGCAACGGCCTTAATATTGATCTTCAAAAAAGCTCAGATATTCTGGCATGGCGCATTATGGGGACCGTTAAAAAAAGTGGAGACAAAAGAGCTCCCTCCTATTTCCTTAACAACACGGGAAGTCAAGAGGCACATTTGGCAATACAATTGGAAAAATCTTGGAATTCTCAATGGATTTCTAATGTATACTTGAGTTCCTTTAATGCGGATCTGGGCATATTGAGAGGCTCACAAATCGGCAACCTTACCGACTTAGAAGAAGCCCTAGAAAGGGACGTTCCCTTTTATACCGAAGAGACCTTTTCTTATGACATCGAAGCCCCCTACCAAAGAGTTAATCACAATCTACTAAAACTTTCTACTCAATATAGAGTATCTGACGTACAATGGTTTGACTTTACTTATGCGGGTCAATACAATCTGCGAAAAGAGTTTGATGTACGCCGCGGAGGGCGATCAGACAAGCCTGCTATGAGTTTACAACAAAACTCTAATTTTTTAGAAGCAAAGTACCTCTCCACCCTATACAATAACTGGCAACTAAAAGGAGGAATACAGTTTAATAGAATAGAAAATAAGAACCTTCCAGAAACGGGAATACTGCCTTTAATTCCCGATTACCTATCCTATAAATATGGAGTGTATGGGATGCTCTCTAAACGTTTTGAAAAAACCACTCTAGAGGTGGGAGGGAGATATGATTTTGAAGCCAGAGAAGTAGCCGCCATCTCTAATACGGTGCCCAGAGAAGTGGTTCGCTATCAAAATAATTACCAAAACACAAGTATTATGTTAGGGGTTACCCATGATTTGTCTTCCCATTGGAAGTTGACTTACAACCTTGGTTTTGCAGAAAGAAATCCTGAGGTAAATGAGCTTTACAGCAATGGGTTGCATCAAGGAGTTGGAGGCATAGAGGAAGGAGACCCCAATCTCCAAAAGGAAAGTTCTTTAAAAAATACGCTTTCTATTAAAGGGAAGCCCTCGGACCGCTGGGTTCTAGAGGGATTGGGCTATTACCAGGCTATAGACAATTACATTTTCCTCAACCCACAAGACGAAATTCGGTTGACCATACGCGGGGCTTTTCCTGTATATAAATACGAGCAAACCAAAGCACGGATTACCGGTTTTGATTTGGCGGCTACCTACAGGGCAACCGAGAGGTTTAACATTACTGGAAAATACAGTTTCTTATACGGTTACAACCTATCAGAAAATTTGCCTTTGATCAATATGCCTTCGAACAACGCGATGGCCACCTTGCGATATCAGATACCAAAATGGGGAGCTTTTGACAACGTAGAGTTTCAAATAAACAATAACTATGTGTTTGAACAAAAAAAACTTCTACCTTCTCAGGATTACGCACCTGCACCAGACGCCTATTTTCTACTGGGAGCCAAAGCAACTGGAGAAATTCAATGGGAGAAACTTCGCTTTAACCTATTTATTAAAGGAGAAAACATCCTAAACCAGACCTATAGGGATTACCTCAATAGACAGCGCTACTTTGCAGATGACACAGGGATAAACATTATCTTAGGTTGTAGTATTTCATTTTAGATAGAAAGACATGCGAGAAAATACAGACTTAACGGAATTACTAAGAGAACGAAAGTTAAAAGCAACCTCCACTCGTCTAGAAGTGCTTTCTATCATTGCTGAAAAGAGCAATGCCATCTCCTATTCCGAATTAAAAAATGCACTCCAAGACTTTGACAGGGTCACTTTGTATCGCACCATTCAGTCTCTAGAAGAAAACGGGATTATCCACAAAGCCCTCAAGGAAGAAAACGATGTGTTCTTTGCCATGTGTAGTCAAAGGTGCGCCTCAGGAACCCACCACCATCAACATATTCACTTTAAGTGTTCTGTGTGTAAATCCGTTTCTTGTGTTCAAACAGAAAACCCTATACACCTTTCTATACCAGGTTATCAATTGGACCACTTCGAAATTGCTGCCTCAGGGGTTTGTGAAGCATGCAGGTCCTAAAAGAATCAGAAGCACGAGCCATCATGTTTGATTAGAACCCTTTCCGGTGTAAATCTCATTTAATTCAAAATGATTTTTTGTGTCATACATTGAGAGGGAGTTTCTATCGTAATAAATATAAATCCACTGCTTCCCAAATCCTTTCTTTCAAACTCAAATGTATTTATTCCTAGCTTTTGGTTCTTGAGTATTAAATCCTCTAAAATTTGCCCCTTACCATTGGTTATTTTTAATTTGATATTTCGGGTTTCTGAAAGTTGGTACGTAATCTCCACATTTCCTTCACTTGGATTGGGATAAACAACCATTTGCAGAGATGCATTGCTGTGATGGTTTAATAAATGTGTATCTGCAGACAGGGTGTTATTGGTGAGGTAAACCTTGAACAATTGGTTGTTTGCGGAGCTCTGGGTCCCATTGTTAACCCAAAAAATATTGGCAGCAGTACTTTGAATTCCACCAAATATGTAACCAATTAGAGTACTATCTGCTGCAATACTATCCAGCTTGAGAACCTCATTTTGAAAGTGAGGTATAGTTTGGTTGGGAATAAATTCCGAACCGGCTCCCAAGTAGGTTGGCATTTCTATTGGCAATTTGTATTCTGCCATACTACCCGTGCTATCTCGAGTTACCCTTGCTATTGTTTTTACAAAGGGGACATCATTATCCTGAACCAAAACCCCTAAATTATCATAATATTGGGCTATGCCACCAAAAAACAATGTATGCATCTGTTTAGTACGGCTCGAATACAAAGGCACAACCGCACAATGGTAATGATTGTAGAATTGTTGAAAGGAATTATTTACCATGTATCCAGAACTATCTACCGTAACGGAATTTAAAAAAGGTAAATCCACAGAAGGCTGAAAAACCCCAGAAAACAGGGTGATTCCCTCTTCTCCATTGGGTAATATTTGAGGCTCTGCATTGTAATCTCTTCTGTGCAGATTAACAGGATCTGTAAAGGATGTTAAGTGATTTATAGATATAGTTAATCCGTCATCACTTAAGGTAAAACGCCTGATTTCATCCGTATATTCTTGGGTAAAGGTTGGGTTGTTCATAGGATTATAGTTACCTATAAACTTCTGCCCCCCGAGCAAATGATATACATTATTAATCATTTTTAGCCTTCCCCCGGTTACCTGAAACTCTGTGTCATGTATTTGCCTAATATGACTTCCGAAACCCACATTATTAATTACCGAGTCAATAACAGCAGAAACCTTAATCGCCGTCAAAAACGGAAAGGTAGTGTGCTCACCAGAGGTACCGCTGTATCCATATCCTCCAATGCAGTATAAATAATCGCCTTTTTGGAAGAAGTTCATATTGGTAGAACTCAATTGTTCTTGAATAGAACTGGGTAAGGAAGACAAAGGTGCAGACCATTTTTGAAGAGAAACTGGATCCACAACCAATATTTGATTATTGTGACCCGCAATATCAAAAGAAGCCCAAGGCTGTCTCCTGTGCAATCCATCAAGTCGTCCGCCTACCAAGAGCCACTTTCCATTGGCTTGACCAAAGGCAAAAGACTGCAGCCCCCCTAAATTGGGTACAACCATAGGCTCAATAACAATATTAAAAGGCGGAGTTTGCCCTAGAACACCAAAGCTCATAAGGAGTAAAAGAGAAAAAATGGCTTTTTTCATATTCGTTTATTTTATTACAATTTCCTGTTGGTTTATTTTTATAATACTGCTTCTACTTACATTCCGGGTACTAAATCCAATTCAGAATTATCCACTACTACATGAACTTGCACCTTTCTTGACCAGGGATCAATAGACTTCCCAATAAGTTGAATTTTTGATTTATAAGTAGACGAACCCAAGTCAGGTACCCTTTCTCCATGAGAATCTATCTGCTGTGCTGCATTTTTTAACTTTTCTAGGTTCCGTGCTTGTAAAACAATTCTCGCTCCTTTCTCGTGAAACTCCTTTGCGGCAGCTTTACCTATGCCACTTGAGCCACCTGTGATTAATATAATAGAGTCTTTCATTGTATGATTTTTAAATCCATTGGGGCGTACTTTGGTATACATAAACTTAGCTACTTTCGTTGCATCCTTCTTAACTCATACCCTAATTCAAAAGGTACAAACCTAAGAGGACAAGCCTTTTTAGGGGTTAATACCCTTGGTTTTTATTCAGGGACATAAGAGATAATAAAAACAATAGAGCCAGGGACTTAAACCTCTGGTAAAAATACGCTAGGCCCATGGATTTTTGCATTTTCACAGAACTCAAAAGGTATCTAAGCCCCATGCGATAAAAGGCCTTGGGGTGCTTGCGACTAAAATCTAAATCTCTGTCCGTATGTTGTTTCCAAACATCTGGAATAATAAGGGTATCCGAAACTTCTTCATAAAGAGAGGTTCCCTTGATGGGGTAGGCAATGGTGGTGGTTAACTGATTGGGCATGGCACTTTTTAGATATTCTACGGTCTCCAAAATTTCTTTAAGACCTTCTCCAGGATAACCCAACATAATAAAGGTTCCTGCTTCCATCCCAACCTCTTGGGTCTGCCGTATCCTTTGGGCTACTTCTTCTACAAGTACCCTTCGGTCCATGGCATCAATAATTTTCTGTGAACCACTTTCTGCTCCAATCCATATCCTAAAGCAACCCATTTCTTTTAGGAGGTTCAGGACCTTCTCATTTAATCGCTCTGCCCGGGTAATGATCTCAAAGGGTATGGTGAGGCCTCTTCTTACAAACTCTTTGTAGAGGGCTTCTATCCACTTGTGACTTACGGTAAAGACATCGTCAACAAACCAAAGTCCATTGACGCCATAGGTCCTTTTTAAATATTCTATCTCGTCTACAACCTCCTCAACGGGTCTGCGTCTATAGCTTTGACCATATACCGCTGTACTACACCATTTGCAGGTATAGGGACACCCTCTTTGGGTGTTGATGTTAGCCATTCGCACTCCGTGATGGGTTTCCCAAGTGCTTAGGTACTTTTCGAAATCAATGGACTCTCTATCGGGAAATCCCAGTTCGGATAAATCTCTGATTTTTGTCCTCGGAGAGGTGGTCATTACCTTTCCTGCTTCCAAGAAAGACAAACCATTTATTTCCTTCCAAAGCGATCTATTCCCATTTGTATTTACTAGTTCCAAGGCCGTCTGTTCCCCTTCGCCAATTATCAAGGCATCCAATCCATGATGCAGGTAATTTTCTGCGTTGTAGGTCACATCAGGACCTCCCGCATAGAGAAGAGGAGAATACTCGTTTTTTAAAAAAGCAATAAGCTCAAGGGTTATAGGTTTGGTGATTAAATTGGCATAGAAAAACACCACTTCTGGCCTTTCTTTCGCCATATAGGCTTTCCAATCCTCTTGACTTGAGAACGTACTGTCAAAAACCAAAACCTCTATCCCGTTATTCTTTAAGAAAGCAGAAACATAGAGCAAACCCAAGGGTGGATATGGTTTCATAACCTTTTGCTCTCCCAGGTCATCTTGGATAAAATAAGCATGAGTCAATACTACTTTCATCCTTCTTTCTTTACGCATATGCAATAATGGTCTGCATAATCTGACCCTGTGCTACCCAATAAACCATCCAAAAAATACAATACATTTAAGAATACTTTCTTTTGGTTAAAAAAGGTTTGTAAATAAGAGGGAGGAACCAATAACCCTATAGGTCTTATTTTTACACACCGCAGGCTCGGAGGCAAAAGTGTTTTTATTTCGGATGGTGAATAATACCAGGTTTTCACCATCTTACCCTTTACGTTAGATTTCACTGGGCTTGAGCCTCGCCGTCTTCTTTTGTTCTCCCCATCTCTTTTTAGGGTAAAATAAAGACGCTCCCAAAGGGTTTTTCTACCCATGATTACGGCAATGATCATTCCGTTTGTAGAAAGTAGATCACAGGCATTTTTTAAGAATAGCCCCACCTCTTTAGGAGACAAACAGTTTAATCCGCCAAAATTAGAAAAGATAAGACTATAGTCTCCCTCTTGAAGACTCGCAAGATCATTGAGGTCCAAAACATCTGTGCTTACATTGTGTAATCCTCGGGTTTTAGATTCTGCCAACGCCACCATTTCGGGAGAAATATCCGTGGTTAATACCGTTTGGCAGTGGGAAGCTAAAAAGACAGCATCCTCCCCTGTCCCCCCATTGACTTCCAAAACAGAATGTTTTTTGGAGAGAAATGGAAGAAGGACCTTATAGACTTGGCGGCGCTGTTTTACCCCAATAGAAGTATGGGTAAAGTCCAAATCATACCTAGGCGCTATATGAGAGAAAGACTCTTGCATCTAATTCTTCTTTAGGGCTTGTTGCATCCTAAAATACGTCAATGCCGTCATGGGCTTGTGTAGGCCATAGGAAAGACGTTGCTTTAGAGTCCCCTCATTATTTGCAAGGGATTCCCAAGCCTTTAGAGCTCTAAATTTTCTATGAATATATCTATGTAATGCCTTGTAAAAATCAGGTGAATACTCTCCCTTGTACATCAGCAACAGTTCATCAGAATCTTCCCAGTTTTTCTTTTGGACCAACTCGTGTTTTACTTTTTCATAAAACGAAGTGCCTGGCAAAGGATACGAAACAGATACCCCAATATCATGAGGCTTGAGCCTTTGGACCATAGCTATGGTTTTTTTGATATCTGCATAGGTCTCTCCCAAATATCCAAATTGCAAAAACAGACAAGGCTTGATTCCATGAGCTTTCATAAGAACAGTAGACTCCTCAATTTGCTCTACTGTGGTGCCCTTATCCATGGCATCTAATATTTTTTGAGACCCTGATTCAGCTCCAATCCAAACTTCTTCACAACCCGATTGAGCCAAAGCCTTAACGGTATTATCTACCACTAAAAGGTCCGCTCTAGATTGAATTTTATAACTGATTTTTAAATCAGTGGAAATCATTTCTTCACTAAAGGATTGAACCCATCCAGGTTTTAGACCAAAAATATCGTCACAAAACCAAATATGATCAAAGTCAAAATGAGTTTTAATATCTTGAATAAGAGCCGTTATGTATTTTGGAGAATGACTGTTGTATCTATTGCCATAAATGGGCTTTGCACACCAGTTGCACTTAAAGGGACACCCCCTAGTGGTAGCCACATTAATAGAAAAATATCCGTGCTTAGACCAAGCCAACTGGTAGGGATTAACATCGAGAACCTCCCATGCGGGAAACGGCAATTCATCCAAATGGGTATTGACTTTTCTACTGCCATTGTGAATACAGTCCTCATAAGGTTTGTGGACCAGTCCCTTAATCTCTGCAATGGGCTTACCAGAGGTAAATTCCAAAAGAGTTTGCTCTGCCTCACCCAACATAACAGCAGTTGCCCCTTCTTGTAGGTATTGCTGATAGTGATCGGTAGAATCGCTGCTGGACACCAAGGCATCAATTCCCAATGCATGAGCCTGCCTCAACATGTCAAAAGCAGCTTCTCGCATATTGGTTAGACACATTTTGGTTAGGTAGTTAAAACCATCATCATAGATGAGAAACAAGTCTGGAGACATATATTTTAGACGCTGAATCACCTCGTCAGGAGAAACCAAAAAATTGGCATCGATAAACTCTACCTCATGACCCTGATCCCTTAAGCAGGCTATTGCAATTAGGGTAGCCAGCGGAGGATAGGGCTTGCGCTGAATCCATTGCTTCTTGTCAAAACGCAAAAAGTAACTATGTGTAACCAGTATTTTCACGTCTTATTCCCCTAATATATTATGTAGGTCTTTCTCAAATTGATCAAGTACTTTAGTCTGAAAGTCTTGAGGATGATGCTTAGATATATCGCTTCTAGAACGCATGGTCAATTCAAACTTCTTGGGGTCAAAATGAGGGAATTTTCTCATCCATTTTCTCATGGTGATTTTCATAAAGGTGGTTTCTAGCCAATTTCCCAGCACATTGTTTAGGCCTATTTCTAAAAAACGCTTGCTTCTCTTCCCATCTCGTGTTTGAGTTTCTAACTCTATGGGGTGCTCAAAATGTCCGTAAAATTGGTGCAACCACTGATTGGTTTCTTTAAAACGGTCTATCAATTCAGGATTGTAGACTGGAATTAAAAAGGAAACTTCCGTGGCAGTAAATCGATTTTGGTCTTCTAACAATAGGTTGTCTTCAGAAATAAAGTAATTGACACAGAAGTATTCCTTAGAATTTAAAAGAACGGTTTTCTTATACAAAATCAAGAGGGTTCGGGCCAACCAAAGCCTTCCCTTTTGGGTAATAATAAAATAGTCTATATCGCCATTTTCATGAAGAACTCCCTTGGATAAAGAACCCGAAATGGCTACGGCTCGCACAAAGGGAAATTTAGAAATCAGGCGCACGTACCTTGGTAGCACACTGAAGAACTTCCCTGTAGAACGCTGATTTTCTATGCGTTTATCCACAAGGGGTTTAACCTCTTTTTGACAGGAATAAAAACCATCGTACCCAAAGATTACACCCTTAGACATCAGCTCCGCAAGAGCACCTAAAACCAATTTCTCACTATAGTGGTTCACGGTCAAATTTTGTATTTCTGATGGTTTGAGGGGAAATTCAAAAATGTTAAAATACACCAGACCGGACAATATGTCTTTCTGAAGCTCCGTAAACCTCTTGGGCTTATGCAGATTTATCTGAGTGTTTGTTTTCATGGTTTGAGCACTCTAAAGATGGGGAAGGGAGATCTAATAATTCCTCTCCACTTTCTTTTGGGCCTATAAATATATTCAATTTGATAAGAAGACAAGGCCTTCCATGTATGGTGAAAATAATGTGCAGCCATCTCTGGGGCCTCTTGGCTTTTGTAGTACTCCTCACTTCGCTGTTTTGCAGACTCCCTATCGGACTCCTCGTAAATAAAGGTGTCCATTACCAGAATAGACCCACCGTCCATCATGAGTGAGAATAACTTAGAAAACAAAGTCTCTAAATCCTCAAAGTATTGCAAGGAGGCAGAGAGGAGTATGAGCTCAAACTTATGCCTAGGTTGATAGTTAAAAACATCTTCTAGCTCCCACTGAATGGAATTTCCAAAAACGCGCTGAGCTTGATCAAGTTCTGTTTTATTGACCTCCATACCCGTCACCAAAAACCCTTCTTTGGCCATTTGGTTACTCATCCAACCATTGCCACAACCCAGGTCCAATATTCTTCCTCTTTCTTGAGTGCGGAGAAAAGAAAGGGTTTTTTTAGAAGAATGGGCTCTCAGCCGCCATTGAGAATATTGATTACTTCCTTTTTTAACCTTGGGAAGCAGGCGCACGGACTCATCGTTGAGAAGCCACCCCTCCCTTTGGCGCAGGTCCACATAGATCTTCTCAAATTCTAAAAATTTATTATTGAGTTTTGCCATGACTTTGTAGGGAGTGGTGATAAATAAAAACAAAAATGAGAATCCAAAAGGGAATCCCAAAGACCGCAACATTTAAATAGTTGTTAAGGGCAGAGTGAATCCCATAGGTGAAGAGTCCCAAAAAGACAGCGACTAATCTTTGATTGGAATTAGTAAAACCGCTCCTAGTCACTTCTCTAAAGGTTTCGATAAAAATCCAGAGCCAAAGGGAAATCCAGAGCAAAAAGGAAAACACGCCTGTTTCTGACAACAACAATAGATACTCAGAATGCGCGGAACCACCCCGCCCCTGTTTATTTAAAAAAGGCGACGTCACTGATATATAGGTCATATCCTCTTCTCGTTGAAAGGGAAAATATTGAAATTGATAGGTCCCGGGACCAAAGCCCATAATGGGTTTACTCTCAAACATTCGCAGGGCACACTTCCAACGGTTGATGCGCTCCAAATTAGAGGGATCCGAATTTACATTGGTTACCGAGAGAGCTTGATCTTCTATGCTGCTGTCTGCGTGGGAAGATTGATAGGGATTCACCAAAAAGGCATTGCTGATTTCACGTTGAGAAATCCAAATTAGGGCCAGAAACGGTAGCGTGAAGAGGACTAAAAAAATAGGTTTTACCCTTAACTTAAGTATTCCATACATGGGAAAACACAACAATACAGAAAGCCAGGCCGCCCTACTTGAGGAGATAAAAATAACGAGTATTAGAAAGCCTCCCATAACCGTAAACCAATGGTTTTGGGTTTTAGAACTTCCCTTGGGCCAAAAAAGAAAGAGGGGTCCCAACAAAGAAAAGGTGGCACTTAAAACTGTGTGATCCTTAAAAAAGGGTTTTGCCATGATGGGTGCGGCTCCTGGGTTAAACTGATAAGGCATTAAGTTGTAAATGGAGAAAGCGCCTATAAGGGTCAAACTCACACCCAAAATCCATAAAAACACTTGAATACTCACCTCTTTGTAGTAAAGAACTCTTGCAAGGGTTAGACCACTTAAAATATAGGTGACCCAAACTAGGGTATACTTGAATGAGACTTTGGGCATAGAAGAAAACACGCTGGTGACCAGAAAAACCCCAACCAGTACAAGAAGAATTTTTATGGGAAACAAGCCCTCCAAAACAGATCGCCACTGGGTATCAAACACCAAAGCATACACACCTGATATAGCCAAAAGAACCGCCAGGGGCTCGGCGGGAATGGCTAGGTTATTACCCCCCAACACCGGGGTGTCTACAGAAAAGAAAACACTTGCAAGCAGACCCATAACCAGGTATTTATCCCAACCAAAAAGGTGACTAATTCCCGCTACAACAAAAGCAATAAACACCAGCAGTCCTGCTGTAGATTGGCCAGAATACTCATAGAGAATCCACGATGGCAAACCCATGAACAAAAGGAGTACTGCCGTTTTTTTGGTACGACCCAAAATCATGAATACCTCTCCCTAAACTTAAAAAACCCCAGAATTAAAAATACCGTGGTAAAGGCACTTAAAAGTGCCGTAGTTAGCTTTTTGGGATATACTGGCTTACTAGTGACTACGGCCTCACTGACCTTATATGATTTGGGTATGGGCTCATTAAATATGGTTTCTAGTTCTATGTATTTATTTTTAAAAAAGAAGTATCTATCCAACTCTTTGCGATATTGCATTTCATAGGTAGTAAATCGACTAGATTTTCTTTCTTCTCCATAGTTCCAAACACTTTCTCCTGCTTGTCTGAGCTGCTCCAGTGAATCGGTCATAAACTCCACCAAGGCGGTCTTACTTTCGTAAGCCTTTTGGGCTGATTCCATAGCCAATTGTACATTTTCCTTGACTAGATTGCTTTTGTGCACATCACTTTCTACCACAATGGCATTTGCTATACGAGCCGCCAAAACCGGATCCGTATCCCTTACTTGAATGTGAATACTCCTGTTTACCGTTCGAGATATACTGATGTTTTGATCATACTTCTGCTGTAATTTTTCCCAAGCATAGGGATCTGTGGAAGGTATGTGATAGTGATTTTTTAAATCAAACTGAGTGGCAATGGCATCCCTAACTACCACTGAATTAATGATTTCTATGTGCTCCCCTATTTCCTTGTCGTACCCAAATCGCATTCCTGCAGAAACCAAGTGAATATTAGCATGGGTATTGGGCGGAAAAATCACCGCCGTAGACTGATACTTTGGAGTTATAAAATAATAACTGACTCCATATGCCAAAGCAAATGAAACCAGAAACGCCCCTATAATAGTAGCTTTGTTTTCTGCAAAAAGTTTAATCATAAAAGTAGGCTCATTGTTGTTTTTTATAGCTCCTTGGTCATGCTCGGGAGTCACTAAATTAATCTATAAATACTGATTTAGGCTCTCTTGACAGCCCAAAATCGAAATGAAATTCAGGGAATTCCCTAATCCATAGAACTCAGCAGACCCACCATGCTCATTAAGTGCCTTGACTTTTACCTGGTAAGACCCTTTGTAAATTCTAGAAACACCTTTTTATGACGTTCTAAATCCATGTCTGCAGATAGGGCTACCCTAGCGATATAATCTTTATCGCCTTCTTTGGTAGTCCCTTGGGTAGAGGTTGCTGGAATGGTCCAATAACAACCCTTTAACTGCCCATAACTAACACAATATTTACTTTCATTTGGGATTTTTGAAATCATTAGGTGTATCAACTTATGATTCAACTCCCTTTTAAAAGTTTCTTTTTCTTCCGGAGTATTGCCTCGGGTAGGAAGGTCCAAAGAAAACACAGAGGGTGTAAATCCATGAGAGGCCAACTCTTCCGATACAAAATTGATTTTTGCCTTGGGAAGGTGTTGTTGGATAAAATTGACAAAATCACGGGTATTCGCATACGCATCTCCAATCCTTTGATTCATAGTAGGCAATTGCGTGGCGAGAATTTCATATTGAAGCTGCGTAGCCTCATTATCACAAATCCTTAGGTGCAATTCAATTTTGTTCATTACTTCCTTTGCCATCTCATTCCCCACTACATAGCCTGCTGTACATTTCCCACCACTCGGAAATTTAGAACCACTGGCATAAGACAAGGCCCTAACGGTAGATAATATCTCACCTTCTCCTAAAAAGTGAACATTGGGACAAAAGGTTTGGTCCAAAATAAAAACAGGATCAACGGCATTTTGACCCCTGGCCGTTGTGCGTTTTCGCTCTAAAACTTCCTTGAGTTTTAATAGATCGGGAACCTCCACTCGGGGATTGGTGGGTATTTCTGCGATTATATAGGGAATGCCATCTTCTTTTGCGATTTGGGCGAGTACGGTTTGTATACTCTCAACCATATCGTTTTCGCCATCTACAGGTAAATCGACTACCTCAACATTATCCACACAGGTAGCGACTCTTCTTGCTTGATCATTGGTGCCTCCATAACAATTGGGTGGTACAATAAACTTTATGGGCTTGTTGGGATGATTTTCCTGTGCATCATGCACAAGGCCCATCATAATGGCGTACTGAATGGACAATCCACTGGAGGCGACAAGGGCCTTTGTGGGAGCTCCTGTAATGGAAGATATGGAGTTCAAGACTCGCGTTTTAAAAACCTCAGAATTTCCTTTAGGACCTTCCAAAGAAGAATCCCCTGTTAAAGATCCTAAAACAGTAAGGCAGTTGGCCGGTGTCATGGCAATTGTCTCCCTCCTTCTTACATGTTGTATTTCTGAAATGTAGTCATGGTTGTGATCGCCTTGAACTATTAGAATACTTCCCAATTGCGGATATCCATAAATCACAAAGTCAATTTGAGGATCTAGGTCTTTTTTAGAAATCGTATACGGTTGAGAAATATAAAGAGTGCTTCCCTGGTAAGTATTAAGTGGAGTCTCTTGCTCCCAAGGGAATAATTCAAACTCATATCCATATACAGCCCGTATTCTTTCGGCATCAAAGGATTCCGGTAGTGATCCAGAGTACATAATGCGGGTGTTTTTGCCTTCCAGCGCATTCTTTCTCAATACGGCCATAATGGGAATGGTCTGGGAAGAAAAACTGATTACATTCTCTGGATTGAGCGTGTTTAATTTTGCGATACTCCACTCCAAAATACAGGACAAAGGATGACCTAATCGTATATAATCATAAGCGGTTGGCAATGCATTAAGCGCTGGAGCTTTGGAATTATGGTCCTGGTACAAGGCCTCAAACTGATCTAAGAATTGAGTTTTCGCCAGTGACTCATCATAAATATCCAACCTATGAGTGGTGAGACGCAACCAGTCTTCAGGCATGTTTTTTAGTACCTCTTTTAAATAGTTCAGCATCTAATTATTTTTTGAGAAGCCTACCCTTTATTAGGCTTCATGGTCATTTAACAATCTATTACTTGTAGGGAGCTAAAATAGGAATGACTCCCATGATCTCATAAGCTATTGTGTGATTCTTTCCACAACTTTTTTGAGACCATTTACATCCCATTGAGTAGGTCCAATATACTCTAATTTCAAGTTTTAAGATTGTCTTCTAATTCCTCTATAACCCCTCGGGGGTTGAGCGCTAGTTAGTCTTTGGTAAGTGAGATGCATTGTCTTTCTGATTTTGACGCATATATACACCAAAAACGCATCATCATCCATAATGCTTGGCGACGTTTTGGCAATAAAACGTGCGATTGAGAAACCCTGAATTTTATATTCAGAACCAAATTTTAATAAAATTAGGGATTTTAATATATTCTATCTAGAAGTATATTTTATAGCCTTTGTTGGTGGTAGTGCTTTGGTAATTTATCGTAGAATCAACCTTTCTTTATAACGCCAAAAATTGCGTGATCTTTTCTTTTTTTAATGGCCCAACCTATGTTTCCATAGTCAAAGTGCCAGTATTCTTTCATATCACATACAAAATCCTCGCTTTCGAATAAACCGATGAGCAAGGCCCTGTTTTCTTTTGCCACATTGGAGATCTCTGGATGACGAGGATAGCATTTTCTTCCCAAACGTATATCATACCCCTCATTGGTTCCAAAATCTAAAATCTTATCACTTCGTTTATCGTAGATCAGTGCATCAATGGCACCACCGGTTGAGTGTGTCGACTGTTTTTCAGGTGAGACATAATTGGCAACTATTTCGTGAATTTTAACTAGATTTTTTTGCGGATGCCTTCTTTTCATGTGAGTAACATTTCTGTCCCACAGCAACTTTTGATGAGCAAAAGAGCGCCAGGCTGAGCGTATCACCAAGCTTTTGTTCTGGTGATTTAGTAATAGACTAATTCGTGCGATTTTGTCAACTAACTCTTCTCGAACCATGAATCTGTACCCTTTATAAATAGAGGGTTCATAAACGAGGTCAAGTTTAACTTTCTTGAGATTGACGAGAGGAGATCCGTTCTCTTTAATTGTGAAGTTTTCTCTAAGCTTTTTGTTCTCAATGTCTAAAGTTTCTATAAGGTCACAGTATTCCTTCGCATTCATCGGGTAGGGTCATTGATTTTTCAACATAGGGTGAAGTCATTGCGGATAGTAATGCGGCATAATTAAGGTTAAATGATACTTCATCGCCTATACACAAATCCATGTCTTTCGGATCAATTATCATTTGGTCGCTTCCCGCACCCAGGATTTCAATATCCAGCTTTGGTGTTAGGCCTGAAACGTCCACATCTTGAAGTCCCATGCCAAGTATTACCCTAGGGATTTCTCCCTTATCGGTGAAATGTAAAACGTGACCAAAAGCGTTTTGACTTGTTTCTCCGTAAGGTATTGAAGGCTTGATTTTCAACTCAGATACCTCGGTCACCACAGTGAAAGCATCGGTAAAGAGATCGGGGATATGATTTCTGTGTAAAGGCTCAACTCCTAAGAAGATGGACTCACCGATTCTTAATTGATTAATCCGTCCTGTGTCGTGCGTTGACTTAAACCAATTGTAGTTGGCGGAGTTTCCACCAGATATATATCGAAGTTTGAGATGAAATTTTCGTTCGATTTGATTGGCAAGCTTTGAAAGTGAGTCCATCTTCTCCTGGTCTGGCTTGATGCTACCAAAGCACGCCAGGTTTGTTCCTAGGCCAACAAGTTCAATTCCTTCCATCTTTATAACTTCATTCACTACACCGTTTAAGGATTCGGGCATTATTCCTTCCCTCAAGTCTCCCATTTCTATCATTAGAATGATCTGATGGATGATGCCCTTCGCCCGAGCTTGCCGGCTCAATTCTTCAATGATCGCTAATTCTGTGTTATGGCTGATGTCTGCCCATTTGACTATTTCGGCAGCCTGACTTAATAGGGGTGTTCCGATAAGAAGAAAAGTTGCATTGATATCTCCCTTCTGCATTTTTTTAAGATTCGCTACTTTGGAGTCTCCGATTATTGTTATTCCCGTTGCGACCAAACATTGTGCAATGATCAAATCACCACAGACTACCTTAGTAACGGCGCAAATATTGATCCTCTGTGAACCGTATAGCTTGCGAAGGACTTTGGTATTGTGGGCAATTTTCTCAAGATTGACCTCTAATCTTGGAGTTGCCATAGCAGGGGCTTAATTTTGATTAAATCTGGGAAAACTTTGTGCAATTTCTCAATCAATTTAGCGCAGCCATTTTTTAAAACATCGGTGGTAGGTAAGTGGTACTTTTCTTCGTACTCGGCCGTTACCGTTTCTATTTCTTTATCTTCCATTCCTTCATGATTGATGGTAATCCCGATCACTTTAGCTCCACTGAATACTTCAAGCATTTTGATTTCGCTTTCAAGTGTAGGCATTGGAATGTTTGGGAAGTCACATCGGGTCGTTCTTTTGGGTGGATGTTGAAGGATAATGGCCTTTGGCATGGATCCGCGAATGATAGCACTTGAAGACGTAAAGGCAGGATGGCTCAGCGCCCCTTGGCCTTCAACCACAATGATGTCCGGTTCCTCTTTGAGCGCTTCAAGAATCGCATTTTCTACCTCTCCTGTGGCAAACCCTGAACTCAGTACATCTATGGCAATTCCATATTTTGAACCCTGAAGTATCCCTGTTTGACCGGTGCTAATGAATATTGCTTTCTGGCCGTCAGCTTGAAGTGCTTCCACCAACTTGAGTGCCGTGGTTCGTTTTCCAACCGCACAATCAGTTCCTGAGACCGTGATTATTGGAGTTTTTACACCTCTAATTCGTCCTGTAAAGTTATGTAGGAGTTCTTTAGAAGGTGGTTTTCTAACATCCAAAATGGATACCCTGTATTTTTTTGCTAGAGTGGCACAAGTTAGATCGTCAGAAAGGAACTCCGGTAACCCGTTTACGATATTCAATCCCGCTTCCATGGCCGTATAGATTACTTCTTTTTCTTCATCATTTAACTGTGGTTTGAGAGGAGCTATTCCATAAATGAAATAGTCGGGCACGGTGTCCAACTGATTAATGGCTTGATGAAGATCCTTAAACACAGGGATTCCATTTTTTATGCCATCCAAGTATTCTCCAGCATCCAGCCCTTTTTTAGTGCTATCAATGACGCCAACTATATTGTAATTACCTGAATACCTAACCAAGCCATTTGCGACCTTTCCATCCAATTTACCAAATTCGTTTTCACTGTATACTATAGCTGATGGTTCCATATTCTTATTATTTATTACTAAAGTCTCCACTATTTCTTTTTAAAGCATGTCCGGGAAACTTCGCAAAGGATCCTCATAATCCCCTTTGGTAATAAGTTCTGTAGAGTTAGAAGGGATGATGCTCGAGATATTCCGATTCATCTTAGTAATAGCCGCAATAAGTTATTGGTGATTGAGGCGTTAGGTTGAATTCCCCAACAAAATGCGGGAGAGGCGCTTATTCAGACCTTCTTTTTTCAGCACGTTTGGCAGCTTTGGCAGCTCTTTTCTCCTTGAGACTTTTCTCTGGTGCCCTTTTACCCGACTTGGCCTTACCTTCTTTTTCTTTCGACATGATTTTTGAATTAAAAAACGATAAATACATACCTCATTGGGTGGTTTTTATCTTTATTCAAAGGTCGAGATAATGAGAAGCAAGAGCATTACATAATGATAGAGAATTGTTACACATATCTCATGTTTATGCACACTAAAAAAAATTAGAACCATGGTTGAAGACCGGAGGAGACGAATGGGCCTATAAATCTTCTAGGTTTGCCTTGCGCTTATCTTTCAATTGCCTGTAGAATGAGGGCGTCAACCCAGTGACTTTTTTAAACTGATTAGACAAATGCCCCACACTGCTATAGTGCATTTTATAGGCGATCTCGGTCAGATTAAGTTCGTCATAAATAAGCAGCTCCTTGACACGCTCGATCTTGTGGGTGATGATGAACTGCTGAATAGTAATACCCTTCACCTCTGAAAACGTATTTGCCAAGTAGGTATAGTTATTGCCCACTTTCTCACTGATGTAATCCGAGTAATTCACCTTGGGCATCTCATCCGAATAATGAATCATTTCGGTAATCACGGTTTTTATTTTTTCAATAAGTATACTCTTATTATCATCTAATAATTCAAGCCCCGATTTCAACAAGTTTTCTTTCAGCTGGTTGCGCTGCTCTGTGGTGATGTCTTCCAATATTTCCACCATTCCAAGCTCCAAATTCACATACTTAACCCCGATCTTCAGGAGCTCATCTTTAACCAACATTTTGCAACGAAGGCTAACCATGTATTTGATATAAATTCTCATACGCTTTTATGGATTGTATTCCATTACCACCGAGGATTGAATAATAGCTGTAGCGTCACGCAGGGTTCTATTGCTGATTGGTTTTGTTGGCAGTAGTTTTTTATTTTTTCGGCAGATATAATTTCATTTCACCGATTTCCAATTCGTCTAAATGCCCCATTTTATCTTCGTCCTTTGTCATTAAATGCATATGTAAAAATGAGTCGTGATGGGTAAATACTCCTTTGTGTTCCGTTGAGAAAAATCCAATTATTTCAACATATTCATTTTCGATATTGTAATTGGTTTGGCCTTGATGAGCTTCGGCTGGTGAGGATACTTTTGTTCCTTCCGATAGATTCTGAATATGAATAATTGCATTGGAAACTTTTCCGATTAATTTAAAGGCGAAAGGTCTTTTAAATTTGGTTGTTTTGTTGTCAATGAATTTCTCCAAATCGTGAATGGTCTTGAGGTCAGATGGCAGATCAATTTCATTCCATGCAGTTACGTTTCCATAAACAAAGAATGGGGCGGAAGTATTGAATGTTTTTTCAACTTTCATAGTAGAGTCCGGAGTAACTTTTGACACGTAGCTCTTACCATTATTAATCAGTAATTCACCTGTTAAGTAGCTTACAGGACCAAGTCCATAAAGTCCATTTTTATTGGAAATGGTGTCAAGATTAATACTACTTCCTAATTCACCTTTCCACATTACATTTTTCATTGCACCAACAATCTTAATGTCCGAATAGGTTTCTGTTTCTATTAGGTTTTTTTCTTTTGGTGTCGAGTTGCAACTCATCAATCCAATTATCAGAAGTACGATTGCTAGCTTTTTAATTATCATCTATAATTTTCTTATTTATTCATAACTATGCGCAGGGGGTATAGGGTAATCTTCTTCTCCCAAATGCTCTTGACCACAGAAGTATGTATTGTAGCCAGCGTCCTTTAATAAAGAAGATAAAGTAGATTCTGCAGCAGGTAACGCCTCCCCTTGACTTTTAAATGCAACTATAGTCACATCACTACGACTAGCTATTCTACCTGTTTGCATGGCTGTGCTAAAACTTGGTTGTCCTTAGAATGACCATAATTTCATGCCTGCATTTCCAATCCTTTCAATGTTTGGTTTTGGCACTCCACGAACTACTACCAACGCTACATTCCCAAACCATCCCTTCCAGTTTCATCTAAAACGATTAAAATAATGTTAGGCTTATTTCTTTTTTTTGAATTCTTTTTCTGGGCACTTACAATTATACTGAAAATTAATACCAAAGCTCATAATGTATATTTTGGTACTATTATTTTTATCGTAATAGTAAGATTATTAGATTTTAGATAAGTGATTATTTTTTTATTAATCACTACTAATTCATGAAGAAAAAAAGAACAGTTAACTTACTATTTCTCACATATTATGTCTCCAAAAGGGTTGATGTGTGAGTAGCAAGCAAAAAATCAAAGATAAAAAGTCCATGAGGACTTAGGTTAATTGTCTAAAAATTAGCAATTAATTATACACGGTTTTATATGAAGGAGTTTTATTTTGAATTAAATCAAATATAGCATTCCAAAGTTCAATTCGTTTTTCTAATGATTGTTTTGCTACCGTTAATGTTTCATTCCATTTTTGCTCATCATCTTTACATAATTCAGAAATCATCTCAAGAGATAGAGGACCATGTTCATCTCCGTCAAGTTCAATATGTCGTTCGAGATAGTAATTTAATTTTCTATATAACCTGTTTTCAGGATCTGAATTTTTAAGAATTTCGATAAACATATCGGGAATAACGTCTTCTCGCCCAAACGTAAATGCAGACGCTACAAGGTGTGGCTTATTTGTTTCAATAATAGAAAATGTGAATTTGACAAAATCAGCTACTCTATTATCGACATTAACTTGACTAAAACAATAGTCAACTGAATTTCCCAATTCTATAAGCTTAATAAAATTATGGATTTCATTCGTATTTCCATTTACTTGGAGCATTGCATCTAGATACATCTCAAAATGACTCTTTGGTTCTCCCAATTCATTAATGTCACTTTCCTCTCCGTGAACAATTTCATTTATAAATCTTGATAGTTTTGGGTTTTTTGATGGTGTCCAAGGTGTTTGAACCTTAGTGAGGTTTATTTGAAGATTTTTTAAAAGAGACATAAAATCCCATACTGCAAAGACGTGATTTTCCATAAAAATTTTCACGTCATTAATCTTACGTATGTTTTCATAAAGTTTATGATTTTTCAATTCGTTTCTTAACTCAGAAATCTCATTTTCTATATACTCTATTTTATTCATTTTTTAATTTATCTCTAAATGATATGTGATGGATACTGCAAAGTTAATGCTGTAAAATGAAATTTTGTTTACTCATTAATAAATAAGGTAACTGATTAAATAGCTAAAAGTTTTTGTAATCAAGAAAAGTAATTAGCCCATGGTCATTTTTACGTGGGCTATCATAGAGCGCCTAAATAAGCTTAAATAACCTAGGTAAAGGTAACGTTTGCAATTTACTGGTTAGCAAAAACTGCTTCGCAGTTTTGTAACTTATTCACCATCGCGGAATCAGCAAATAGATTTTGTAGTATTTTACCTAAAAGAAAAGAGCGTTTATTTCTTTTCTGTAAACCGTATAGAAGGTTCAATGATAAAAGAATAATTAGGATTCATTGAAAAGTAAATAGATGCCCCTAGGCAGCTAAACGTTTAGAAAGTGTTGGAGAAAAATAATTACCTTTTCCACATCTAGAAATAGGGGCTTATTTTGAAATACTTTGAAGAAATGGATACTGATGAAACGAGTTGTAAAGTCAGTTAAAAGAGCAGAGAGCTAATGGATAAAAAAAGATTATTTTGAAGAGGTCAGCTGATAAAAATTATGCATGCTAAATACGTGCGGTAAACTCAAACAAGATAAGATGATGAAAAATTGACCGATGTAATTTTGTGGAACAAATAGTAAAAAAGATAAAATAATACATGCGCCACCGATAGTAAAGGGTAAAGCATTTTTCCACATTTCAAAAGAGCCTTTGTTTAAACCAACAGAAAGATGTTTCCAACCAATGACGCTGTGATGTAAGACGAAATATATCCCAAATGCCATCAATAAAGACAATTGACTTGCAATGAATAGATAGATTACCGTGAATAGCAAGTAGGTAGATTTATTTAATTTTGCTAAAACAAGACCAGAAGTAACGGACAACACTTGAATGAACAATACCCCACGATCAGGTATTTCATCGATTAGATTTACAATGTCTAGATTAGGAATTTGCTTAAGGACATCGCTTAATTCTCCTAAATGAAAAAATAGGATCACAGTTAACAGGATAACTCCCCACAAGAAAGATTGCCCCCCCTGTTTTAAGTTCCATTCTTTAAAATCTGTTTGTCCAAAGTGCCAAGCAGAATAAAGTATAAAAATTACTAAGGCAATATCGGAAGACAACCACCAAACCACTCCAAAAAGGGCACCTTTTACTAGATAGTTGAGCACAAAAAAGATGAACTGTTTAGTATTTATAATTTTTTGAGAGGTAAGATGATCTAAGGCACCATGGGCTAATCCAACGGATATAAATCCTAATGTCAAAATACTCCAAGCAATAAAATCAAGGTTTAAGAAAGAAAAAAGGATCGCAAAAGAGGTAAAAACGGCAGGGAATACTATAGTGGGTAATCTATTTATTTGGTGATAAAGGTCTTTAATGGCCGCAGTTATAAATAGTTTCTTAGGTAATTTAGAAAAAATAGCTATTTCTTCGGAAGGTGATGTTTTTTCTCTTAAAAACTTCAGCACTTTAATTGTAGGAACTTCTTTAAATAGTGTTTCAAACACTTTCTTTCCTTGAAGAGGTGTATCACTCAGTATTTTCAATAATAATCTATCATAAAATGAAAACCTATCTTTTTTTGCCTCTCTTACAAATAATTGGTTACTTTTTAATGCTTTCATTTGTGAGATAGCATCTTCTGCCATGGAGTGAAAGGCATATCCCGTAGAGCATTTTAATAGGTTAGCTCGAGCACCCATATAGATCCAATTGTCTCCATAATCAACCCCTTCAATTTCACCAGAGTGCATAGGAATTACGCCTACTTCATCTTCTAATTTTTCGTAGGTGGTTCCGAGTTGTTGCAAATATTCGTGCAGAATAATAATGGCTTCTTCTTTGGTTAACATTTCTTTACCAAATCGTGTCAATTCGACAAGCGCTGTATCACATTCAAATGGAAGAAGGTATACAAACTGATTAGAATTATTTTGAGGAATATTAAAATCCATCAGGACCATCGATGAGGTATCAAATACGGGTTTGTCCGTTTTGATTTTCAATCCGTAAAATGATTGATATAAACTACTTTGGTTCTTTTGTAGTTTTGAAAAAGAAGGAGGACGGCTGTCAAAAACTTTATGGCAGTGTAACACAGATCCACCCGTACTAACTTTTATAAAGTGAGAGCCTATTGTAGGAATACTATCTAAGGTACTTTGAAAATAACTTACCTCGTTTTGGTTTAGGACCCATTTAGTTTTGTTGGTAAGATCAGGACCTTTAACGTGATAATACCTTAGCGGCTGAATGCTTTCTTTGGTGATACCTTTGATCTCAATCTGTTGCCAACTGCGACTGGCCAACTCTTGAAGATTTAAGGCAAAAAGCTCCTCTCTTGTAGACCAAAAACAGAACGTTTTCTCGTCCGTTAACCTATTGCTTGGGTCTATTATGGCGATTGTTTTTCCATCGAGTAAGCCGTTTTTGTATAGGCTTAAAATCAACAAGCTGTTTGCCGCACCAAGTCCAATGAATAGGAAGTCGTAAATTGGAGAAATACTGGTTGAGCTCTGTTGTTTCACTTGTCCTCAGATGGATAATTTAGTCAAAAAAAAAGGGTGAAAATTTTAAAATTATCACCCTTTTTATTAGTTAAGTATAAAATTATGCTTTTTCAGCAGCATTATCTGTTCTACTTAGGGCATATATTACTAAACCAAATCCTATTTTGTTAATGGCATCTGCAATGTTGTAAACTATGTCCATAGCGTTAAGTGCGGCAGCCGTGTCTGACACTAATTGGATTCCAAATAAACCTCCAGGAGTTCCAAGGATATATCCTAAGGGGTAAATTGCCCATCCTACTAGTACAAACCAACCCAATACTTTAGTAGCTTTTGCTACTTGTGGGCCTGCCTGTTGAGCAAGTTTTGAAACTTCTCCGAACCAAATCAAGTATACAATGTAGAAGTATGCAATACCTGATAACACACCCCATAGTACACTACCGTCTCTGTCTAGAACTTCACCAACATAACCGGTTACTAGCATTACTAGCGAGGCGAATATCAATTTCCAAAGCAAACCAATTTTTGCGCCTGCTTTTTTGGTGATTAAATAAAACTCCACACACATTAATGGCACGGTCAAAATCCAGTCTACATAACGGAAAAATGTAGGAGAGTCCCCGGTCTCAAGGTTGTAACTTCTCATGTAGTAGTAATGCACAGCGGCAATGAAAGTAATTAGGCCTGAAACAAGCACCGAAGTTCTCCATTGTTTGGAGGTATTGTTTAACTCTAAAAAGAAAAACACGGAAGCGGCCATCATAGCCATGGTTCCGATAAAAAAAGTAAAAGCAACATAGTTGTCACTCGCAATTCTTAAATGTTCCATAATTAATTTGTTGAATTGATTTGTTAAAATTTAATTTAGTTATTCTATGTAAGAACCAAATTTTAACACAAAATGTTTAATGTTTTGTTAAAAAAATAAAACAAAAAAAACTAATCTTTAATTAACAAGCTGTAAATGAGAAGTTTAATGGGCTGAAATTAACAGTGTTTAAAAGCCGATCTTATAAATTAAATATCTAATTCCATTAAAAAAGAGTGAATTTGGATCTTGTAATGGAGTTAGGAACCACAAAAAGTTAAATCGTTGTTCTCTGTTTTTGCTAGTTGCCCATAACTTCCCAAGCCCTATGTCGTAGGATTAAAACTTCCCTCGCAGGAGGATTTGATTCAAGGGTTAAATTGCAAAAGAGTCAGTCCCAGTGCATAGGGGTTGGTTGATCTGCAGAAATCCCCTTCTCTACCCTATCGTAGTATTCCTTGTTCAATGAAATTACCTGCAACCCGAATTCATTTAACTCCCCAGGCTTTTTATTCCGCTTTGTGTTCATGCTTTCTAAAATCCACCTGAAAATAAAATACACTCAAGTCTTTTACCACTCAAAGTATCGATTATGAATACCATTTGGCCATAGCACGTGTCCCGAGAGGCATGTACTATGGCCTTTGATGGTGTCAGTTTTTTTGTTTCAAATCAAAACGATCTAGATTCATAACCTTTGTCCAAGCGTCAATAAAGTCTGTAACAAATTTTTCTTTAGCATCACTGCTTGCATAAACTTCTGCTATTCCTCTTAGTTCAGAATTTGAGCCAAAAATTAAATCTGCTCTTGTTGCTGTCCATTTTAATTTATCGGTGGCTCTATCTTTTCCTTCAAATTCCATTTTATTTTCATTTGTAGGAGTCCAATAAGTGTCCATACTTAAAAGATTTACAAAAAATGCATTTGATAGTTCCCCTGGATTAGTAGTTAAAATACCCATATTAGAATCATCGTAGTTAGCGTTTAAGGCTCTCATACCTCCTAATAAAACAGTCATTTCAGGAGCAGTAAGGGTAAGCAACTGTGCCTTATCAATCAATAATTCTTCTGTTGTTAAGGTATACTCTTTCTTTTGATAATTTCTAAAACCGTCTGCCATTGGTTCCAATACGGCAAAGGATTCTGCATCAGTTTGCTCTTGGGTAGCATCCATACGACCTGGATTAAAGGGAACCTGAATATCGAATCCTACCTTTTTTGCTGATTCTTCAATAGCAACATTACCGCCCAATACAATTAGGTCTGCCATGGATACTTTTTTGCTTCCGGAATTAGAATTGAAACTTTCTTGAATCTTTTCATAAGCCGCTAGAACGCTTTTCAATTGCTCAGGATGGTTACATTCCCAATTCACCTGTGGCTCTAATCTGATTCTTGCGCCATTTGCTCCACCTCTGCGGTCAGAACCTCTATAAGTGGATGCTGATGCCCAAGCGGTTTCAATCATTTGGTTGTGAGGAATTGAAGTGTTCAAAATCATTTCTTTTAAACTTTCAATGTCATTGGTGCTAATTAAATCGTAATTCCTAGTTGGAATCGGATCTTGCCATATAAAGTCTTCAACAGGTATTTCAGGGCCTAAATAAGTAGATTTTGGACCCATATCTCTGTGAGTAAGTTTAAACCATGCCTTAGCAAATGCTTCATCAAATGCTTTTGGATTAGAGATAAAATCTTCACAAATAGCTTTGTAGGCATTATCAAATTTTAAAGCTAAATCTGAAGTTAACATCATTGGCCTAACCTTTTTGTCTTTATCATGTGCATCAGGAAAAACGTCACCAACATCTTTAGCAACCCATTGTTTTGCTCCCGCAGGGCTTTCTGTTAATTCCCATTCGTTATTAAATAATGTAGCAAGGTATGCATGGCTATATTGTGTTGGCGTAGGAGTCCATGTGACTTCTAGACCGGAAGTAATAGCGTCTTTACCTTTCCCAGATTTGTATGTGCTTTTCCATCCAAATCCTTGTTCTTCAATTCCAGCTGCTTCTGGCGCTGGCCCAACACTATCTGCAGGTCCTGCCCCATGGGTTTTTCCAAATGTATGACCTCCGGCTATAAGAGCTACAGTTTCTTCATCATTCATTCCCATTCTAGCAAATGCTATTCTAATATTTTTTGCTGATGCAACAGGGTCAGGGTTGCCATCTGGACCTTCGGGATTCACATAAATTAAACCCATTTGAACAGCTGCAAGTGGATTCTCTTTGGATAAATCTAATTCGCCATCTTCATTTAACCTTCGAGTTTCTAAAAATTCAGCCTCGGGACCCCAGTAAATATCTTCTTGTGGCTCCCATACGTCGGGTCTGCCGCCTGCAAAGCCCAAAGTTTCAAAACCCATTGATTCTAAAGCAACATTTCCGGTAAGAATCATTAAATCGGCCCAAGAAATTTTCTTACCATATTTTTGTTTTATTGGCCAAAGTAATCTTCTAGCTTTATCCAGATTTCCATTATCTGGCCAGCTATTTTGAGGTGCAAATCGCTGAATACCCATTCTAGTGCCTCCACGACCATCTCCAGTTCTATAGGTTCCTGCACTATGCCAAGCCATTCGAATCATAAAAGGACCATAATGCCCATAATCAGCAGGCCACCAATCTTGAGATTCGGTCAACATTGCTTCAATGTCATTTTTCAACTGGTCATAATCTAACTCTTGAAATTCTTTTGCATAGGAAAACTCTGGATCCATTGGGTTAGAAAGCTGAGAGTTTTGCGCCAAAATTTCAACATTTAAGCGATTTGGCCACCAATCATCATTATCTTTAACCCTAGATACCTGCTCCTTTTTGTGGCCTTTATCAAAGCCAAAAGGACAACTGCCACTTTCCTCCTCATTTACTCCATTTTCTTTGCTGTAGTTGCATGATCCTAAGGCTAGTAGAGAAGCGATGCTTAATGATAAAATTTTATTCATTTTTGTTTTGTTTTGATTGAAATCGAATTTAAGATATTGGCTTAATAACCATCAAATAAAAGTATAGTTTGAGTTTTAAAGTCATTTCCAAAAATAATTAATTCCCTTATGGACTTCATAAAGCATTCCGCCTAAACCTAAAGTAAGTCCAGTAGTATTTAATAAATCGGATGGTACTTGACCGGGATCAATATTATAGCTCTCTCCTCTTAAAAAATCACCTTCAAGTGAACCAATGGTAGAAATTTGATTATTTTGGAGGGAATGGGAAATTACGGCTCCGTTACTATTGGTTCCCCCGGATAGGGAATTCTGAAGGATTTGTTGCGCAAGAGTTACTTGGCTGAAAAATAAAAATAAAATGAAGGAGGGAATTTTTTTCAAGTGAAATCTATTTTTAAGTAAGGACCATTGACTTTGTTTCTAATAAACAACCGTTATTATTTTAAAAGTAGCTATGTTAATAATCCATAATTATCGAATCAAACACAAGCTGAATTTTTAAATTTTACTATTTATTGTAGGCTTGTAAATTTTTTAGAATTTATAATTTGGCGACTTCCAAAAAATGCCCAACCCTTTTTATTATTTAAAACTCGTGCTATTTTTTATATACGTTTTTTGCCAAAGTTTTGTTTTCATATTTATTATGAATTGTAATGATCGCTAATCCAAAAAGAACAGCTACTACAATTAAAATCGTACTGATTAATCCGCTTACTCCGAAGGACATACGGATTAAAATCGTTGAAACTATAAATCCAGAGTTTCTAATTATTTTGTAGAATTTATCCGTGTAAAAGAAGGAAATTAACAAAAGAACGACATCAACTAATATCAGAACGGTAAAAAATTCATCAAAAAATAGATTATTAATTTTTTCAAAACTGGGTACGCTATTTGAAGTAAATGAGATATCAGAAGTCCAACTAAAGAGTGTAATTAAAGCCATTGTAAAGAATATCGGAATTAAAACAATCGCAATTATCTTCTTTCTATGAATGAATCTTTCAATTTTTAGTTGATTTACGTCTGGTATCTGCGATTTTCTAGCTCCTTGTATTACAAACTGATAAATCAAATAGAAAAGAATGATTGATGCCAAAATATCATAGGTAAACTGTAAATCTCCTTTTATATTAAACCATTCTGATGACAGTTCAAGACCAGATAAATCCTTAAATAATTTCCGAAAAATAATAAGGGTTATTATTTCATACTGTTTGGTTATATAGCTCGTGAATGACTTTGGTAGGTAGTATATTAATAAGTAAACTTCATAGATAAGAATAAAAGAAAACGGAGTGTAAATTGCAGATATAGGATTTTTAAATAATTCTGAATCTGAAAGCACATTAATCATGCCTAATTTAGATAGGTAAATGAAGATTAAGTGAATAAAAAACCCTGTTATTGCAACATAAAGTATTAGTTGTTCAATTCGCTTTTTGGCGTATTCAGATAGAAAAATTTGATATAGTTTATTAAATGAATTCATATTTTACTAATTCCGTCATATTTTGCCGAATCGTATTACAAATTAAAGTATTGGAATTATTTTAACTTCCTCGTAATTTTTCTCCTTTAGAAGATAGTTCAGTAATATTCTTGATTCTATATTTTCTTGTTTTATCAGTCTTAGCAAGTTTAATTCATCTTAGTACAATTCTTTTGCTCTAAGGATTTATTCCATTAAAAAACTCTAAAGCTCCCTCAAATGTTGAAAGCTCCCGCGATAGGTCGGCGGGAACAACCAAATTATCAACATCATCCATGAAGTTCCAAAGTTCGTTCGATTTTGAGTCTTCCATTGCCTTGAGTCCCGACTCATGCATTTTACCTTCGTCATTAAGTTTAGATGCTCTCTCTTTATAGGTCATTGCCCAATGCCCAACTTTTCGTTGAGATACCCATTGCATGGTTTTTTTGTCATCAAACTTTCGTCTAATACCATCTATCCATCCAAAACATATCAACTCATCAAGTACATTCCACCTTGAAACGTACTTGCCTTGCTCACTTTTCTTAAAGGTAACAAGCCAACCACTTTCAGATTGGGCATAATTTTCAGTAACTATGATCTGAGTTCTTCTTGAGAAGAAGATTCAACCTTATCATAGTTTTCAGTTTTAATCTTTTGTTTTTATTACAATGACTTAATAAAGATAGTGCTTTAAATGTATTTTTATGTGAATGTAAATTTTTCGCCTTCAATGTTCTTTTTCGTATCGGTGCAGCAGTGAGCATTCACTTTATTTGATTTTAGCAAACGTTTTAGTTTATTCCACTCAAAATATATTCATAAATACCGTTGTCGTTTCGTTCAATAGGACTTAGAAAGCTTTTGGTAATATACTTTGGTTTAATAATCATTTCACGTTGAATCATTTCGTTTATGGTATCGTAAAAATCTATTGAAGTTTTTCCGACTAATAAGGGTGTAAGATCAGTATCATTTCTCCATAGTTTTAAGATTTTCTCGAATCCACTTAAATACAAATAGTCTTTTGTGAAACCACCACCCCTAAACACACGTGTTACAATAGAGTATGCATCATCTACCGAAATACCTTGATGCCCCATTAAGAAATTAAAGCACTCCGAAAAATTAGCACCGCTGCACATCATATCAACAATAACTACTCTCAGAGCTAACTTTTTTAATCTTTTTAGGGTGATGTTACCACTTAAGTACTCTGATAGAATCGCCAATCCTTCTTGTGTTAGAGTATTCACTGGAAGACCTAAGTTGAGCAGTTTTAAATTTTGTGTAACCGAGTTTTGAGTAGTTACCATGTGAACGCCAATTTCATGTTCAATGAGGGCATTTACCTCTTTCTGTGTAAACTTAGCTTCCGGATTAATAAGAATGGTTTTCCTAGAATTTAATACCATTACTTGAGAGATAACTCTCTTGTTTAGTTCGATTTTACTCTTAATTCCATAGTTCATCAGGCCTTCCTCGAAACAAGTTAAAACTTGTTCTTGCGTAAGAAATGGAACTCTTTTTGGCTCTGCTGGAATAGCAGGTAAGTGAAGGATATAATTTGCATTATCTAGGTCATTTTTGCTTGGACGTCCAAAATAACCCAGGGAATTATAAAGGAATTTCTTAGTTCCTAAAGAAGATAATAAATCGATCTTATCAAAATAACTGTTCACAACAGATTCATAAAGAAGTCTAATGGACACATCTGAAATGTCTTGAATGCGTAAAGAGCTTAGCTGTTGTTTTAGTTCAAATGGATTTATTTTGATTGGTGCATATTTGAATTGAGGTGACTCTGTAAACTTATTCCCTAAAAACTTTTTTTTCTGAATCGTGGCATTTATGGGGTTTACATAAGCTAATAACTCAAAATTTCTTAAAAGTTTAAATAGCTTTTTGTCTACAGACTCAATGGCTGGATCTGATTTTTTATCTAGAAGTTGAGAACTGTTCTTTGGTTTCCAATTGGTGTTGTTTTCACTAAAGAACTGGGCATTGTTGAGTACTGCATTTTTTAGTTTTTGCTGCAATTCTCTGATTACTTTGGGATAGTCTTCCCCTGTTTGTTCGTTGCAGTACACTTTTTTTATCTCTGTGGCCAGTACAAGGGTGTTATTAAAATTTTTGGTAATGTATTCTAGATTAAACCCTCTTCCTTTAAATACATCATTGACTTTTGTTTCATTGCTAATGCCTGTTAATTGAATTGAACTAAGTTCTTCAATCCAATTATTAACCGATGAACTGTGCTTTTTCTGATCTATATTTTCAGTGCCAATGTTAAATAAAGGCACATCTCTTTGCCACCTTTGGTAATTGTAAGAATGTACATCATACACTACACAAGACCCATATAATTCTTCCAGTTTTGATACTATACCATGTAAAACCTTGTAAAAATTAGCATGTTTTTGTTTGCTTGTATGTACTTCCGTTGGTGTTAATCCTTTCTTCCAAACTTTTTTTCCCCATGCATCTTCATAAATACAGTTTTCTGGCCTTCTGTTTAAATCGTATTCGAACCTTGAGTCTAAACCGATAATAGTTATAGGTAAGGCGTTTATGAAAGCTCCAGTGTGAGGATCCTCTTCATACCATCTTTCGAATTCATCCAAAGAAATTTTGTTCTTGAGTTGCTCTCTTAAATTGCCTCCATCATGTATAGCTGTGCAGCAATAGGGGACATATTTGTTTATTTTGATGCTAAAAGAGTTGTCAAATGCTACAGCTTCAAAAGTCTCCTCTTTAGATATTTTTCTTAAAATATCATTAATCTTTATCCTTTGCATTTTTAAACAAGTTTTTCAGGTCTAAAATCTTCTTTTAACTTATTTCTGCTGGCAACAACTTTTTCTAAATAGCTAATTATTTTTTCTTGAAGTTTTACTTTATTCAGTTTATTTATATCGGTTATGGTTCCCGGGCTCATGACATTCACTTCAATGAGTTTTCCATTAATTAGGTCTAATCCGGCATAGTAGATGCCGTCTCTCACCAATTTTTCGCCAATTTTTTCGCATAAAATTTTATCTGCTTTAGTCAATTTGTACCGCTCTACAGATCCCCCTGCAGAAATGTTGGAACGTACGTCACCTTTTATTGGTCTTCTTCTCAATGCACCAATGGGCTTTCCGTTTAACATCAAAATTCGCACATCACCCTCTTCTGCTCCTTCTATGTATTCCTGTAGGATTACATAATTAGAATGGTTTTTGTCCCGATTGATGTAAAAGTCTAGCAGTGAACGAATGTTCTTCATTGCTGACTTTTCAATGATTATCACTCCATTTCCGCCAAAGCCATCCAGCGGTTTCATAATCATTTTGTCGTTTTCTGACTCTTCAATGATTCTTAATAAATAATCGATGTTTTTGGATACGTGAGTTGCAGGAATTAACTCCCTTTCTGGGTCGAAATACGCGGCTGTATAAATTTTATTATTTGCTTCACGCAATCCATCAATAGCATTAATTATAAATACATCATCTTTTATTGAGTCTAGGAAATTGAGAACCAGCCCATCTAGTGGAGGATTGTCACGCATGAATATTACATCGAATTGGTTCAGAGGTAGCATTTCGGTTTCAAACTTGATGGTCTTGTAAAAGGATGTAATACTGCTCGTTAATTTTTCGTTCAGTGATATCTGTTTGCACAAACTAAGTGTAATACTATCTCTTATGGTGAGGTTTGAAGGATGTGTAATGGAAACCTCATGCCCTCTTTTTACTGCTTCATGAATAATTCTTAGGGTTGAGTCCTGAGATGGTGAAACTCTTTCCCATGGGTACATGATGAAACAAATTTTCATTTTATCTTATGTTATTATTTAAGATTAAAAAATAATCTAACAGCTCTAATATTAGAAATATGTATGCTAACGTTCCCAAATATTATTTGTGCCGCCTAGTGCAAAATTATTTCCGTTGTTGTAATCAGTCTATTCTCCTATTGGTTGTGTTTCTTTTATCACCGATTTTCTAGATTTTCAAATCTTTCACAGCTTTTGCTAAATCTCTACTTGCAGAAGGTAAGGAGATGTTTTTGAAGAATTTAAGGTAATCTGCACTTGAAAATTCACAACCTACCCATTCTTCCATTTCCTTCACTGAAGGAATGGATAGTAAGTCTTAAGCATAAGTGGACTAAAGTTATTAATTCTAGATGGAGACTCTTCCCATTTATTGCACCGGAAAATATTACTATAGTTAACATCTAAGGAATTATTTCTTTCTAAAATCCAAGCTAAATCCTCTTTTGGGAAACTAAGTTAATGCTAATATTAAGAATGCAAGTAATGAAATTTTATTGCTCAATCTTTTCATAATTGTTCGGTTCAATATTCATAAAATTCAATTTCATCCACATATATATCCATATAATTACAATTAAATTCTAATTTAATAGTATGAGAACCCGCAGTAATACCAGAGGATTGAATTTGCATAAAATAAAAAGATGAAGCTTGACCGCTTGTCATAGTAGGGGCTGGTTGTACGGATCCATCAATATATATTGTTGGGAAAACATTATTGGAGCCAGGATTGTGTGTTTTTAACCAAAGCTTCATAAACCCGTTGTTTAAAAAATTTTTATTGAATTGGATAAAATGAGATCCTACTGGGCCAGTACCAGTAACTCCAGTCATATCAGCTGCCCAGCATGAACCAATGAAGCCATTCGTAGAAATAGACCATGTTGTATTGGCAGAAGTAGTTCCATTCCAGTATGTATAAGATGATGTTATGCCACTTAACGATGAACAGCTATTGTTATCAACCAAATTAGGAATTGGTTGAGTTGTAGTAAAATAGATTTGATTACCATAAACAGTGCCTACTCCATTGGTTGCATAAGACCGCACATAATAAGTGTTATTGGCATTGAGACCTGTTATTGAGCTTGTAAATAAACCCAAACCGGCCCCATTTTTTGTTATATTATCTGCAATTGTTGGATTTTGATTGGTACTCCAACACACACCTCTTTGAGTTACGGTTGAACCACCATCATGTTTAATCTCACTCGTAATGGTAGCACCAGTGTTTGTAATATTGAAAACGTTGTAAGTAGTAAGAGTGGCTAATCGGTCTTCTTTATCACAACCCATGAGAACTGTAATAAAAACAAATAGTATAGAGCATTTTTTTTTCATTTCGTTTTTTTGATGGGTTACAACGGTTAGTATAAGGCGTGTTTTAATGCAGTTTAGGTTTTGTTAGCAAATGTCTGCTATTTTTTTATTTACTAAAAATCTTCAAGAGTCAGTAGTTCAGTGATTAAATTATATTCGCGGTTAATAGGTCTGAATTTGCGCAAATATTGATTGTCATAGACGTAATTATAAGCTGTACGTGAAGGGCTGAATTCAAATTGTCTCTTTTCTAAATATTTTTTTGTCAATTCTTTAAATTCAGTTACCAATGGACCATGCTTAACTATTATTACTTCTTCTTTGTAGGTTTCATAACAGCATTTTAAACGGGCTTTACAAAGCTTTAAAAAAATCAAGGTGAGATATTTCTCAAATTCGTCTGGACTTGAAGATTTTACAACTTTCATAGCATTTAAAACGGAGTCAGGAGCTTCAGGTAAAACAATTTCCCATGGTTTATAGCCCAAGGCATAATTTTTTAAAATCGTGACGCTTTCAACAGAATCAGGCTCAGTCAATTTTATATCAAAAACATTAGTATCAATGATTTGGGTAACCATTGATTCGGAGCTATCAATTGTGATACGTTCTTGTTCCTGATTACTTTTCTGTCCACAGGAAGTAACGCAAAATAATGAGAGCACATAAAATAGTTGTTTCATAGAATTCTTGCCAACCGTCACCTCTACTGGCAGGAAGGCCCCATGGCGAAGCCGGGGCCTCTTGCCAGTAGAGACGTGTTGAGAGCATTTTTTCTTTTCCTAAATCTTCCTCGCCGTTCTTGATTTTGCCACCCTACCCCAAGCTTGCTCTAAAAAAGTATTAGAATTCTAGCTTTTTACAAGGAGCACCTCAATTCCCTCAGTGATTGTTTGCGGATAGATATCACGGTAAATTTTTTCATCCCTAATGACTTCCTGGTTTAGGGTATAAGTTGTGTTTAACGGTACGGCTGCGACAACTTTCCATCCTTGCTGAATCAAATCATCAATTTCTTTATTTGCAGCTCTAGATGCATCACACTCACCTCCAAAACTCCAAGCAGTAACCAATCCCTTGGCGGGTTCGAATCGATGTTGTTTGTCTAATGGAATAGTAACTCTTTTAAAATGATCCATGGGTCAATATTATTTTGATAATGTGAATTTTATTACCTTAAAAGATATTGTATTTAGCCTCGTTTTCCAAAAAGTGGTATTACTCAACTACTATCGCGAATTAAAGGATATAGGATTTGAATCCACTCACTTTTTTTTGACGAATAAATCCTTCGCAATAGGATCTCTATTATCTAAGAAAGCGGCTTACATAGTATGCAAAAAAAAATTACTCAATTGGAAGTTTTTCAACCAAATCTTCACAAAGCCATTACTCATCAGTATTGAATAAACTAGTCGATTTACCTCAATATGGGAAAACTCTTGCTCTCAACGGTTTGGCTATGGTGCGTGTCCCACAGGGCGCTATTGCTTATAGGTTTTGTTGTGAGTTTATTTAGCTTTATATTTTATTTTGTCATTTTTAAATTTATCTACTTCTAATTGGTTAGACCAACTTTCAATTATATCATGATATTCATGGTTTAAATTGTAACTAAATTGACAAATACTTTCAGCTGTATTTGCACCATGTTCATTAGATAAATTAATAATAGAATCTTTTAAATCAGTCCAAATAGATGATGGTATTTTTATGTCATTATCATTTTCCAAATCTGCTAATGAAAATCTTTCTTCTTGATTAATGCTCTCTGTTGAGAAAATTATTTCGTAGTAGTATCTTTCTAAAAATTCATCTTTCGATATTTCGAATCTTTTTGAAAAGGCTGTGCAAATTTTATCTTTTATTAATTCAATTAAATCTCCATTAACCCATTTAGAACCTACAAACGAATAGTCCCACTCATAACTGATATTTCCTATAAGAATGTCATTTTCAAGTTTTAAAACATATTCCCTTGACGTACCTCTTTCCAGCTCATACTCATCATGATACTCTTCATCAAAATCAAATAAGACTGTTTCAAGTTTTTCCACTGAATCAGATTCTTTGATATCGGTTGTCCAATAGAATTTAGTCCCATAAGGTGATTGACTGAAGCCAAAACGTAATTCTCCGTATAGAGCTACTAAATACTCTAAGAATTTGAAGCTACTATTAAAATTATATTTCATGAGAAGTTATAATTACACATAACGTCCCAGGCCATATGCCGTGGGATTAATATTTCCTTTTCAGGAGGTTTGGTTTCAAGGGTTAAATTACAAAAAAGTTAGTCCCATTGAATATGGGCTGTGTTATCTGCAGGCGCCCTACTCTCTACCCTCTCCATGTAATCCTTGTTCAAGAAAAATACCTTCAACCAAAAAACCGAAAATCACCTAACTCATCGGCCTATTTATTCGGTTTTGCGTTCATGCTTTCTAAAAACCACCTGCAAAACAAAAATCCAGTCAAGTCTTTACCAAACAAAGTATACGATTGTGGATAACGGTTTGTATATGGTGCGTTGCCGTCCCGAAGGGTGGCTATGCACTATATACCGTGTTGTGGCACTTATTTATTTATACAAATCTTCTATTTCAGTCTCTTGATTAAGAGGGAAAAAGTTGTCAATCGGTACTCTTTGAGCAAAATAGTCAAGCTGATACCTTTTAGTTTGTTCAATCAATTTATCCCAATCCCAAGGTGTCAATGAAATAGCCGTCTGGGAGTTTACAATCCAATTATTAGTATCTTGAATGTCTATTGTTGCTTTTACCCCATCAACAACATTTTTGCCTGTTCGTCTCATTACTTCTGTGGTTGCAATTAGGTTAATATTTCCCTGATTTAACACCTTGAATTGGAAGTGAATTGTTCTTTAAAGTCTTTTAAGTTCATGGTCTAACTCATTAACTTTTTCTTCTGTTCTTCAAATTCTTCTTGTGAAAGCACTCCACTATCAAGTAGTTCCTTCATCTTTTTCAATTCATCAGCAACACTTACATTATTCGAACCTGAATTGGCTTGACCAACAGCTTTAGAGATTGCATCTGCCATAGCTTCGGTTGTACCCCTTTGTGTGTTAGCTGAAATGTGTTTTGAGCAAATGTCCTTAATTTCATTCGCTTTCTTTTTCCAAAACCCATGAACCAAAATTGGGTCATTTCCTGTACTCTTTATCTTCAATGTTGCACCAAATAAATGCTTGTCAACAGTAACACCTGTGACATTTTGAAAGTGTAAGTTTTCAGTATCGACTGAAATTAAGTACCAATTTCTTCTTCGGTATTCAATGTGGTTGTCGTCAATATTTAAAACATTTGGGGTAAAAGGATTAAAATCGCTTTTTAATAGTCGAAGGAAATAGCTTGACTTAAATTGTTTTTCTTCTGTCATGATTTATTGTTTTTAGTTATTATTCATTTTGTTTTATGTGCCACCGTTTAGTATAAGAGCAGTAGCGGATTAAAACGCACTAACTTTCGGTTTACAATATTCTAATTAAAAGCAATAGCGGTTTAAGTTTGCACCTAAACCGCTATTGCTTTTATACCTTGTTGGCATTAGTTATTCTTTAATAATCTTTCTTGTTATACTACCTGAATCTGTTTGGATGTATAATAAATAAATACCTGATGATAGAAAAGATGTATTCACATTAGATTCATTTGACTTAGAATTGTCAATATATAATTCAGAACCTTTCATATCTAATATTTTAATAGTTTCAATTTGATATGATCCTTCTACTTTAATATTAACGATGTCCTGAAAAGGATTCGGGTATGTTTTAACAACATTATCTAATAAAGAAGATTCATTAATACTCAAAGCTGAAAAGTCTACAAGGCATAGAGAGTTTCGCAGTGGGTTTACTCCATTATTCCCTATATTAAAATCATGTCTTTGAGTTATATTACCATTTAAGGGATTATATTCAACAATGCTACCATTGGTAATAGTACCACCAGAACAGGTTATATAAAACCTTCCGTTTGATGATTCTATAAATGTTCCTATTGGTCTATACCCTTCAAAATCTAGGAAGTTAGTAAATGTAAGATTTCCTGTTGCCAGCTCTACCTTATAAAACGTACCTGAATTGACATCTTGTTGATTGTGTTGTGCAGTAGCAGAATATAAGAAACCATTTTTTTCTATAAAACCACCTTGTGGATCCCAACCTTCAATTGCTACAATCCATTCAAAACTCCAAAGGTTTTGATAGTTATTGCCATTTTTTTCAATTTTAAAAAGGTTTCCTTTATTATTAGCTCCACCTAATTTTGAAGCACCATAAAGGTAGCCATCTGAAGCTTCAAATAATGGATTATTGCTAGCCCCTTCAAATTGATTACTATTGGGAAAACCTCCAGGCGATGCATAAACGACCTCAAGTGAGTCTGTAGCGGTGTTAAATCTAATTATTGCACCATAACCGTTTGTTGAGCCGCTAGCCGTTGTGAAGTATATATGAGCGTCAGATGCCTCCATTAATTTACTTTTATTTGGACCATATATGTTGGCATCTAAAGTGTCTAAAATTGAAATTGTACCCGTATTTATATCATAAGACCAAATTTTTCCATCATCACCCATACCTGTTATTTCACTAGTGGAATACAATAAACCATTAGTGTGAAGTAATGGGCTGATATTGTGCAAATACCCTGTCGGAGATAAATCATCGAAGTATTGTATTACTTGCAAATTATTTGTTAGAGGATCAAATTCATAAAAAGAACCTGCGGCAAAGACTGCTCCAGCATTAACAATTTGTCCATCAGAGTTTGTAAATCCGTAAAGCTTACCATTACCAGCTAATGTTAAACCTGCCGTTGGATTACCTCCAGTTGTGGTAGTGAAATCAAACAGTTTCTGAATGTTTTGACCATTTTGGTCAACTCTGTAAATAGTTCCTAGACCATTTGCTCCCCCTGCGGATGTGGTGCCATACATGTATTGCTGTGCGTTTACAATTACGCAAGCCAATAGGCTAAAAAAAAATGCCAGTGTTAGTTTTTTCATGTTTGCAGGTTTTTTAATATTAATATGTTTAGTTTTTTTAATTAATGCCATCGTTTAGTGTAAAATGCGTTTTAATGCTTTTTATACAGTGTTGTATTGCGTTTTATTTTAATAATATCCTTTGCCTTCCACACAATGTCTGATTCCACCTCTTGGGTTTTCCATATCCCCGAGATATCTAGGAATCACATGACAGTGAAAATGCATTACGGTTTGTCCAGCGGCTTCACCGCAATTCATTCCAATGTTATATCCATTAGGGCTATGGTATTTTTCAATTATACCCTTTGCAATTTCTATGATTGAAGTTAGTTCGTTCTGTTCTGCTTTATTCAATGAGAAATAGTCTAACTTTTCTTCATTAGATATTATTAGGATGTGACCTGGGGATACTGGGTATCCGTCATAAATCATAAAGAAATACTCTCCCGTGTATATCTTTTTGTCTGCCGATATTTCTGAAAATACGCTCATTAAAATGTTCCTTCTAGTTCTTCACTAGGTGTCCAAGTTACAATTGAATTTTCTAGTGCTAGATTATACTGCCTTTCTAGAAAGTCCTGTCTTAATTCTTTTGTTCTTCCCGTTTGATTAATTATTGTTTCGGCTAAAGGGTGTTTACTACTTATATAAAATTCATTTCGATTAAATAGTCTATTCAAATATTTGCGATGTGGGACTTTCGCTCCTTTTTCCTTAGTGCTATTCATGGATGAATGGGCTAGTACTAAATTCCAAACACCATTGATATTTGCGCCATTGTTCGCGTGGATTTGCTTATTTACATGCGGAAGAAAATGGTCTACATGGCATATATCTGAGCTTCCTTGAATTATTGAAATGTCTATGAAACTATAAAAGCATTTACCTTTTTGATATCCGTTTAGAGAATCTCTAACCGAGGTTATGTCAACCCTTTTCATAAAATCATTTTCTAGAAAGAAAAGAGAAGAAGATTCATCATATTTTACTTCAAGTAGATTAGGGTTTATTTGCAGGTTCCATGCTGTTTCAACTAGCTTCCATCTGGCTTCTGTTTCATTTTCAAAGTTTTGAAAGTGAAAACTTTCTTTAAGTTTAAGTAAGTCATCAGTGATGACAATTCGTTTATTTCTTTGAGAATAATCCTTCTCGTAAAATAGGTTTGGAATTTGTCCTCCATTAACATTTTGGAAAGCATCGACTACATTAACAAAACCTAACTTTTCGGTTTGCAGCCAAAGTTGAGACTCATCAATTATTCCATTGCTAAAGTCTCTGCAAAAATTCAAAAACTTACTTGAGCTTGAATTTCCTTGTTTGTCACTTTGCTTAAGATGTTCTGTTATATTTCTAGAAAAAGGTTTCGCTAATTCTTTTAGTGAAATTGAAGTTGTTTCCTTTTCAATTAGTTCCAAAAGACTTTTTGCAAACGCAAATTTGTAAGTGGCTGAATTTTTCCCAAACAGAATTAAGGCTCTCCATTGAGATTCTAAACTTGGATCATTTATTTGGAATTCAGTCATTGGTTTTTAATGCAATACAACGGTCAAGGGCAGCCGCATGCCCGAAGGGCTTGCGGCTCGCTCGGTGTTGTCGGTAGGTGTTTCAAGATGTATCAATGCACAACCGTCAACTTTCCTTCCGATTGGTCAAGGCATTCGATGTCGAATCCTTTGCGTTCCTACCCCAGAATAGTTCTATCCCTTAATTGAAATGCTTATTTGACCATGAGGTGATATTCCAAGATTAACATAAGTGAAGATAGCCCCGGGCAATTGGTCAACGGAAAAATAGTGCTCAGCACATGATCAGATGGTATACACGACAGCAAACGCATTGTTTTGCGAACGAGCCGTAGAATGCGTATCAATGCTCCACCACGGGCGCCCGGAGAGCTAGTGTCGCGACCTTAGTCCCGGACGCAACGAACTGAAAGGCAATGGTCCAATGACCATGTATTCGTTAATAATTCGTCACCTCCACGCAGATTAAAGCAATACGCCGTACCTTCTTCCTCATATTCATGATGCGTAGAGCTCCACCACGCGCCGTACATGCCTGCTGTTATTATTGCCCAACTTGATTCGTGGCCTTCTACGCTACCACCTGCAAGACCATTAAATCCGCTTTCGTTGGTACCATTGCCATCGAATTCCCATCCACTGGTGCTTTTCATTTTTATCCCGGCAACGTCTGTACCCAGACAACTTTCCCATCGCATCCATTCGTCCTTACTGGGAATATGCCAACCTTCGGGAGCCAAGCCACGTGGGTCAGATACTGCATGCCAATTGTATAGCTTGCCGTACTTTTCGCCATTGGCCGCGTCATTGTTCAGATAACACCAGACAGGTTGCCCGTTTGATTTTGCTTCAAACCATTCCTCATACGTTTTGGCCTGTGGAATCGGGTCGCCATTTCGAAACTTATCGACGTTTAGGTTTTCAGTCATCCAGACGTCGCTGCCTATTGTAACTGTATTTGCCGATTTCTTAATCTCACAAGAAGCAGCCGGGGAACTTGTTGTATTAGAATCCCCACAACCTGTGAAAATCATCAGCGTCATTGCAACTGAACTAAGAACCAACTGAATTTTATTCATTTCCTCTTTAATTTTATTCATTTCCTCTTTAATTTAAATACTTCAAGTCCCTGGAAGGCTTTGCCAATTCCCCAATGCAATTGCGGTTGATCAGCGTACTTCTACCAATGGGGGCTTCGTTGCCTCTCGCAAAATAATAAAAAAACACAAATAAAGCCCCACGAGCAGAGGGGATGCCATTTGCCACACGAAAATAAACTCCAACTCTTTTCATGCTTTTGGCAAAATAGGCACTTACCCACGCCTTTTTGTTTATTCCTGGATAGACATATAAGTTTTGAGCTGTTCCCGGTTTGGGCGTTGGTTGGCCGGGATCGTCGAAGTTTAGTTCTGCCACAAGTTCGTTCCAAAATCGGATATAGAAATTTCTTTCCTGTTCCTTCTCTGGTGATGTTGGTTCGGTAGAAACTGGCTCAAAATCATCACTCTTAGATAGGACGAAACCTCTCGGAATCTCAACAGTCATTTTAGAAATTTCTGTGGTTTTCACCAATGTTTTTGGGATGACCAGATTACCAATTCCTTCGGCTGAATATATATTGAGTTCGACCATCGCAAATGTGAAATTCAAATTACCTGCACTTGACAGAAATTCTGCAATTCCGATTGCGCCTTCTCTTATTCCATCACCGGCAATCAAAAGCAAAAATCGGCCTCTTTCCAAGTTCCGGCTAACAGAGTCAACAAAATCCGATTCTGGTGGAACTAAATCTTCATGAGCTTCTTTGACCAAATCGTAAAGCGTATTTCCTTTCTTGTTCAGTCGCTTGTTTATCTCTCGTTGAAGATCCTCATAAGTCCAGTTGGACAGTTCCTTTGCATAGTCCAAAATTTGAGCAACGACCTTTCTTCTTGCTTCGGGGTTTCTCCAAAGTTTAGTCTCCACAATTGTTAGTTCACCGTTCGGCGAGATCATGAGGATATCCAGAGGTCCAACCGTGGTGTTGAGTTCCATGCAAACAGGAGTTACTGGGTTGTAGGATTCATCAATATCACTGATAGGTAAACAATCTGGGTTGTTGAAAATGAGTTCCTGAACAGCTAGTTCGTCATCTGCTTCTACTTTGCTCAGAGGAGTTACTTGGTTGTTGGAGTTCAGAAAAAGGGGTTTACCGTATGCGGTTTGTTTCATATTCGATCTGATGAATCTACGGTTAGAAGATATTGCTCATAACGTTTTTGCTAAACTGCGTTTTAATGCAGTTTAGGTATTGTTAGAAGAACAAATCTCCTTTCATTTATTCTTTTTTAATAGTTCCATCAGAATTATAATGAGTTATAATTGGAGGTTGAAGGAGTCTTTGATATATTTCTTTTTTATTTAATAGTCCTTCAGCGCTGTAATACAACCACTCCCCAGATTTAACATTAAACTCAGTAATAAATAAGCCTTTACTTTGGATATTTCCATTGCTGTAAAAATGTGTTTGATGAATATTATATTCCTTGCCATCGATTATGTATTTATCGATATTTAACATAGTATCATTTTTGAAAGTACTTTTAGAAAGGATATATCCATTATCAAAAAGTAAAACTTCTTTTATAATGCTGTCTTTTAAAGTATAATAGGTTTCTGTGCCATTTTTTGGGCCACCTGTCTTTTCTCCATCTAAAGTTTTTTTCCCCCTAAAAATTTCCATATTAATATATTTATGTACATCTTCAGCTTGTCCGTTATGGTATGAGATTTCTCGATATCCTTCTATGTTTTGTAATTCGGTTAACCAATCCCGCCCAAAATATCTTTCTTTAATTAGTTCACCTTTAGAGTATTCCGACCTTGTCATAACTCTTTCTTTAAACTCTGTTCCATTTTTGGTTTCAGGTCCAAGATCTATGCTCCCTGAATGCCACCATCCTTCTTTTAAACCATCTTTAAAATATCCCTCATGTAGCAGCCCATGGTTAGACCACATAACGTCTCGCCAGTGTCCATCAAGTTTACCATTTTGGAAAGTAATGAAAGTAGATTGATCTGAATTGTATATTCTGCCGATACCTGAAAATA